>Ga0105107_10000371_pt1 | contig 27917 bp, 27 predicted proteins | sample PPLLaktember2015_6_FD_79335 | JGI IMG/M metagenome (GOLD analysis project Ga0105107, IMG submission 79335) | Freshwater sediment microbial communities from Prairie Pothole Lake near Jamestown, North Dakota, USA - PPLs Lake P8 Core (1) Depth... | ecosystem: Environmental > Aquatic > Freshwater >... | reverse complement strand
GGCATCCGGTTCTCGCAGGACTTCTGATACGGCACGGGCCGCAGGCCTGACAAGGCAAAAGGGGCGCAGCGATGCGCCCCTTTTTTATTAGACGTTCGAATCCGCGAACGACGCCTTCCGCCGGTTCATGTAATCAAGCAACGCCTCGTCCACCGCCGGGTCGAGCGGCGGCTCGACGTATTCTGCGAGCTGCTTCTTCCACAGCTCGTTAGCGCGCGTCGCCATATCCCGGCGGCCCTCCGCTTCCCATTGCTCGAAGCTGTTGTTGTCGGCGAGCGGGGAGCGGTAGAACGCCGTCTCGAAGTTCGCGAGCGTATGCGCACAGCCGAGGAAGTGCTTGCCGGGCCCGACTTCGCGGATGGCATCGAGCGCCTGGCCGTTTTCCGACAAGTCCACGCCTTCGAGCAGCGTGTGCATCATCCCCGCCTGGTCCACATCCATGACGAATTTCTCGTAGCCCATCGCGAGCCCGCCCTCGAGCCAGCCGGCGACGTGCAGCACGAAATTGACGCCGGCGAGGCAGGTGGGGAGCAGTGTCTGTGCCGACTCGAAGGCGGCCTGGGCATCCGGTATTTTCGACGCGCACAAGCTGCCGCCGGAGCGGAAGGGGACACCCAGCCTTCGTGCAAGATGCGCCATGACGTAGAGCACGAGCGCCGGCTCCGGCGTGCCGAAAGTCGGCGCGCCGGATTGCATCGAGAGCGACGACGCAAAGCTGCCGAGCACCATGGGTGCACCCGGGTTCAAGAGTTGGATGAACGCCATGCCGGCGAGCGCTTCGGCGAGCGTCTGCGTCGCGGTGCCAGCCACGGTGACGGGCGACATCGCGCCCGCCAGGATGAAGGGCGTCACGATGCAGGCCTGGTTCGCGCGCGCGTAGACTTTGAGCGCGCCCAGCATGGTCGAGTCATAGGTCATCGGCGAATTGACGTTGATGAGGCTCACGATCACGGTATTCGGCCGGCCGGTCACAGGGTCGATGTATGCGTCGCCGAACAGGATCTTCGCCATCTCGACCGTGTCTTTCGCACGCTCCGGGTGGGTCACGGAACCCATGAACGCCTTGTCGCTGTACTTCATGTGGCTGTAGACCATGTCGAAGTGGCGCTTGTTGACCGGCAGGTCCACGGGCTCGCAGATCGTCCCGCCGGAATGGTGCAGCGACTTGGACTGGTAGGCGAGCTTCACGAAATTGCGGAAATCATCGATGCGCGCGTAGCGCCGCCCTTCGTCGAGGTTGTAGATGAAGGGCGAGCCATAGGCGGGCGCAAACACCGTGTTCGGACCCCCGATCAGCACGTTTCGCGAGGGGTTCCGGGCGTGCTGCGTGAACTCGCGCGGCGCGGTCGCCTGGATGAGCTCTCGGCACATGCCCCGCGGCATGCGCACCCTTTCGCCCTGCACGTCTGCGCCCGCGGCCTTCCAGATCGCGAGCGCCTCCGGGTCTTCGCGAAACTCGATGCCGATCTCCTCCAGGATCGTGTCGGCATTCTTCTCGATCAGGGCGAGGCCCTCAACGCCCAGCACCTCGTAGCAGGGAATCTTGCGGGTGATGTACGGAACCGACTGGCCCGCATGTGCGGCGCGCACGGCACGCTTGGCTTCGCGGGCATTGGGCCGCCGGCCTGCGGAGGACACGGCCTTCTTGTCATCCATGCTCACCCTCCTGTCGCCGCCTTGCCCGGCGCATACTGTCGAGTATGGTCACTGAGTATGCGGCGGAGTGATCAGTTTGCGGCATCGGCTTGCTTTTGTGCGCCATGAACGGCCGCTACAATCGCCGGGTTGTTAGTGGGAGGGTGCTGCAAGCATGAACATCCGCGCCCCCAATCGTGTCACCCGCACTTACAAGCAGCGCCTGATCGCCTCGGTCTCCAAGGTGTTTCCGCTCCTGTGCCCGGTGCGCGAGGCGGACTGGATCGACGGCTGGAACCCCATCCTCGTGCTGACCCAGTCCGGAGTCGCGGAGCAGGACTGCGTGTTCATCACCGACGCGAGGATGGCCGATTCAATCTGGTTCATCACGCGGCACGACCCGGCGCGCGGATTCGTCGAGATGATCAAGATCACGCCCGGCATCACGGCCTGCAAGCTGACCATCCGGGTCCGGCCCGCGAAGCCTGGCAGCGAAGCGGAAATCACCTACAGCCACACGAGCCTCGGACCCGAAGGCGACACATTCATTGCCTCGTTCACGGCCGAGTACTACGTGCAGTTCATGCGCGAGTGGGAATCCCGGATGAATCACTACCTGAAGCACGGTGCTGCTCTTCCCAGTTCAACCTGAGTAGGTCAAGATCACGAAAGGCGCCAGCAATGTCGGCAGCCTCTCCAAGACTCCGAAGAGCATCCGCAAATGGTGCAAGGCCTGTGGCGTAAGCCATGCTGATCAGTTGTGTCGCCTACCAGGACGGAAAGCGGCTCGCGGAAATCGAGCCGCAGGACATTCATCGCTACCTCGCAATGCCGGGCTGCTTCGTCTGGGTGGCCCTGCTCGAGCGCGACCCGGCTGTCCTCGAGTTGATGCAGGCGGAATTCGACCTGCATCCGCTTGCGGTGGAAGACGCCCGGCACGGCCATCAGCGCCCGAAAATCGAGGAATACGGCGAATCCCTGTTTGCCGTCATGCACCTTCTCGAACCGGACAACGGCGGCATCCGGAACGGTGAAGTCGGCGTTTTTGCCGGCCCGAACTACATCCTGACGATCAGGAGCGGCGCCGAACACGGATTCGGTGAAGTGCGCGCTCGCTGCGAGCGGCAGCCCGAGTTTCTGCGCAACGGTCCCGGCTACGTACTTTATGCGCTCATGGACGCGGTCGTCGATCGCTACTTTCCGCTGCTGGACGGCCTCGAAACCGAGCTGGACGTCATCGAGGAACGGATCTTCGCGGGCATGACGCCGCGTGAGAACGTCGAATCGATGTATTCCCTCAAGCAGAGGCTCGTGATGCTTCGCCACGCCGTCGCGCCGCTTCTGGACGGCGTCAATAACCTGTATGGCGCGCGCGTGCCGGCAGTCTGCGCCGGCATGCAGGAGTATTTCCGCGACGTCTCGGACCACCTGCAGCAGCTTAACCAGGCGATCGAGTCGACCCGCGACACGATCGCGACCGCGATCGCGGTCAATCTCTCCATGATCGGCCTCCAGGAAAACGCCACGGTAAAGCGCCTGGCGGCCTATGGCGCGCTGGTCGCGGTGCCGACGATGATCGCCGGCGTCTACGGGATGAATTTCGAGCACATGCCCGAACTCGAATGGCGCTATGGCTATGCATTGGCAACCGGCCTCATGGCCGCCATCGACGGTTATCTTTTCTATCGTTTGCGCAAGGCGAAGTGGCTGTGACGGCAGGTGCCACATGAGCAGGCGGCTCGGCGCCGGCGGCTGGCTCCTGCTTGCCTTCGCTTGCGCGTCGGCGATCGCGACCCGTGCCCCGGCCGCGGATGAGCCGGCGAGTGCCCCAGCACACCGCCGCGACCTCGCCGTACTTCGCAGCGACTATGTGCTGCAGGGCAAGGCGTTCTCGCCGGACGCGCGCCGCGCCGCGCTCGACCACGTCGCCTCGCTCGAAGCGCGTGCGGAGGCGTTAACTCCCGCCGAGTTCCTTGTGGGCGTCGCGCGCACGGCGGCGCTCGCCGATAACGGCCACGACTCCTGGCATCCGGGTGACGGCGCCTGGCTGCCGAAGCGCGCGCCCTTGCGTTTTTTCTGGTTTCCCGATGCGCTCGTCGTCGCGCGCGCGGCACCCCAGCACCAGGATCTCCTGGGCGCGCGGGTGACGGCGATCGACGGCCATACCGTCGGCGAACTATTCGAGCGGCTGCGCCCGCTTTCTGGCGGGATCGACGACTACCGTCGCTGGAACCTGACGTTGTATCTCGAGCGCGCGGAGTTGCTGCGGGCGCTCGGCCTTACGAGGTTGCCTGATCGAATGACCTTGTCGCTCGTGTTGCGGGACGGCACGGAAGCGACGCGCGAGATCGAGATGCTGCCGCGCGATGCCGCGCCGCATGGTGCCGGCCCCGGCCGCCTGCTGTCGGGGGCGCCTTACGGCAACGAGCCGCAGTTCGGCTGGACCGGCATGCCGGCGCGTACGGACGAACCCCTGTATCTGCAGGATCCCGATCGCCTGTTCCGGGTCGTGGACCTTCCCGCGATCGGCGCAAGCTACCTGCGGTTCCGCTCGCATTATGGAACCGACGCCGAGCCGATCGAGGATTTTCTCCGCGCGGCCCGCGCTCGCCTCGCGGACACAAAGCCAGAAAACCTGATCGTCGATCTTCGTTTCGACGGCGGCGGCAACATCGATCCGACGGTCGCATTCTTCAACGACCTCGCCGCGGCCGTGCCAGGACGAATCTACGTGATCGTGTCGCGGCTCACGTTTTCCGCCGGTATCGTCGCCGCGGCATTCGTGCAGCAGTCCGCGGGCGATCGCGTGCTGATCGTCGGCGAGCCGGTCGGCGACCGCCTGCGCTTCTGGTCGGAAGGAAAGCCGATTTGCCTGCCGGAGTCGAAGTACTGCATTCAAGTCACAGACGGCCTGTGGGATCTGGTGAACGGGTGTGCGCAGGAACCGGGTTGCTACGGCGACGCGTTCCGCGTGAGAGTGCCCGAACTGGACCCTGATCTTGCGGCGCCGATGACAGCAAGCAGCTGGCTCACCGGGACCGACCCGGCGATGACCGCGATCGAAGCGCACCTGTGGAGTTGCAAGTCCTGCCGCCCGGAGCCCGCCGATGTCGACTGAGCGCGATTACTTTCTCGGGACCCACGACGAGGAACTCGCGCGCCTCGGGCTGCAGCACCGTGTCTGGCGGCCGACCGTACTGGAATGCTGGCGCCGGGCCGGCATTGGCCCGGCATCGCGCGTCCTCGACGTCGGTGCGGGGCCCGGCTACGCCGCCGCGGATCTCGCGGAGATCGTCGGACCCGGGGGACAGGTCGTGGCCGTCGAACGCTCGGGCCGCTTCGTCGAAGCGGGCCGCGGCATGCTCGCGCAACACGGGTTCGACAACGTCCGCTTTCACGAACTCGACCTGATGGCGGATCCGCTGCCCGCAGGCCTCTTCGACGCGAGCTGGTGCCGATGGGTCGCCTGCTTCGTCAACTCGCCGTCGCTCCTCCTCGACAAGATCGCCGCCGCGATCCGCCCAGGCGGAGTCGCGATCTTCCACGAATACATCCAGTACGACAGTCTGCGCATCTCGACCGCCGGGCGATACATGCAGGAGTTCGTGCGGCAGGTCGAACAGGGCTGGCGCGCCGCGGGCGGCGAGCCGAACATTGCGCCGGCCGTGGTGTCACTCCTTCAGGAGCGCGGATTTTCCATCCGCGACGCGATGCCGCGTGTGTTTTGCGTGCGGCCCGGCGATGCAATGTGGCAATGGCCCGCCTCCTTCATCGACATTCACCTGAGGCACCAGCTCGAACTTGGCCATATCGAGCGGGCCTGGGCGGATGCCGTGCGGGGCGAATTCACGGGCGCGGAACAGAAGTCCGCGACGCTGCTCATCACCCCGATGGTGCTCGAGATCGTCGCCGAGAAAAGATAAAAGGGGACGTTCCCCTTTAAAGGGGAACGTCCCCTCCTAGCGATGCTCGTATCTGAACAGGAACGGGAACAGGAGCCCGAGCACGAGCGCGTAGCCCGCGAACGTCAACCAGATGCTCTGCCAGTCCTTCACGCCGTCCACCGTGAAGTGGTCCACGACGAGCCCCGCCGCCATGCTGCCAAAGAAGGCGCCGAGCCCGTTCGTCATCACCATGAAGAGCCCCTGCGCGCTCGCGCGGATCGTGGACTCGGCCTCCCGATCGACGAAGAGGGATCCGGAGATGTTGAAGAAGTCGAATGCCATTCCGTAGATGATCATCGACAGGATCAGCATCCAGAGCCCCGCGCCCGGATCGCCGACCGCGAACAGCCCGAAACGGAGCACCCAGGCGAAGATGCTGATCAGCATCACGATCTTGATGCCGAAGCGCTGCAGGAAGAACGGGATCGTCAGGATGAAGAGGGTCTCGGAGATCTGCGAGATCGACAGCAGCAGGTTGGGGTGCTGCACGCCGAATGATTCCGGGTACGCCGTCGTGAAATCCGCGAGGAACGCGCCGCCGAACGCATTAGTGATCTGCAGCGCCGCGCCCAGCATCATCGCGAAGATGAAGAACACGAGCATCTGCCTGCGCCTGAACAGGACGAATGCATCGAGGCCGAGCGCCGCCGCGAGGCTCCTCTTCGCCACGTCCCGCGCAGGCTCGCACTTCGGCATCGTGAAACCGTAAAATCCGAGGAACACCGCGGCGCCGGCGCTGATGTAGAGCTGCAGCGCGCTCTTGGTCCATCCGGCAAAGTCGACCATCCACATCGCGACGATGAACCCGACCGTGCCCCAGACGCGGATCGGCGGGAAGCTCCGGATCACGTTCTGGCCGCGCTGCTCGAGAACCCTGTAGGAAATCGCGTTGTTCAGTGCGATGGTCGGCATGTACACCATCGCATTCAGCAGCATGATCACGTACAGGGTGTCGAAGTCGCGCACGGTCGAGGCCCACAGCAGCAGGACTGCGCCGACCAGGTGGAGAGTCCCGTAGAGCCGCTCCGCGTTCAGCCAGCGGTCGGCGACGATGCCCATGAGTCCCGGCATGAAGAGCGCCGCGACCCCCATCGTCGCGTAGATGCTGCCGACCTGCCCGCCCGAGAAACCGAGCGTCACGATCATGTACGCGCCGAGCGAGATGAGCCATGCGCCCCAGACGAAGAACTGCATGAAGTTCATCACCGTGAGGCGGAACTTGATGCTCATGGGGCGCGTGGCAGCGGGTTAATCCTTCTTCGCGCCCGGCTTGAAGATCACCGCCCCGATCCAGCTCACGACACTGACGATGATCGCGGCCCAGAACGCCGACCAGAAACCGCTGATGCCAAAGCCCGGCAGGAATGCGGCGACGAGGCCCAGCATCGCGGCATTGATCACGAGCAGGAACAGGCCGAGCGTCACGAGCGTGAACGGAAGCGTCAGGATCACGACGATCGGCTTGACGATGGCGTTCACCACGCCGAGCAGGAGCGCGGCAAGGATCAGCGTGCTGGCGCTCGTCACATTGATTCCTTCGACCCATTCGGTCGCGAGCCAGAGGCCAAGCGCGGCGATCAGCACCCGGATGATGAAGTAGGCCATCCGGTCAGCGTACGCGACGTCCGCGCTTGATGACAATATCGACGGATTCCAGCAGCGCCGGGTTCCGGAGCACGTCGCCCCGGACGGCAATGATGTCGGCGATCTTGCCCGGCGAAATTGCGCCGGATTCGTGCCCCACGCCCATCGCAGTCGCCGCATCGTGGGTCGCTGCGCGAATGGCACGGAGTGCCGGGATTCCGCACTGCCGCACCCAGAAATCGATTTCCTGCCAGGTTGCACGCGAGTGCAGGTGGGCCGGGCTGCCTGCATCCGAACCGAGGAGCAGCAGGACCTTCGCCTCGTCGAGCTGGCGGATCTTGTCGCAGAGCGACGCGGCCTTCGCCGCCGACAACTCCGCCGCCGCAATGCGGTCGAGGCTCACGAGCGATCCCCGGATGTCGGTGGCGACGAGCTCGGGAAGCCCTGCGGTCGCCGCCGGATCGTCGAGCGCTTCGTCGTTGGCGCGGAGCAACTCGAAATTGAGCAGCGCCGAGATCGCGGGCGTCCATGCGATAAGACGCGCGCCGGCCTGGGAGAGGCGCCCCGAGAGCGCCTGCACAACCTCCGCCGGAAAGGGCCCTGCGCCCATATCGGTGCCGAGGAAGCCGTCGAACTGGGCGGCCGCGCCGCGCACGACGTCGGCCGGCCGGTCCGCAAAGGCATGGATCGGAAGCCCGCGGATCCGCGACTCCGAGACCGCGGCCTCGAGCTCTTCCGCGGTCCACATCTCGACGTCCCCGAGCAGCACGTAGTCGACGCCGGCGTTCGCGAGCCTTTGAACTCTGGTGCGCACGTCGTCGGCACCGCTCACTTCCCACTGCCACTCGCCGGTGCCGGCCGTCGCGAGCTTGCGGAGCACGGGGCCAGAGATGAAGAGATTCGGGCCGTCGACCAGCCGTTCGCGAACGCGGCCGCGGACCCGAACCGCGGCTTCGAGCGGCGCTGCAACGTCGCGCGCACTCGTGACGCCCGCCTGCAGCAACTGCCGCGCCGCGATCGGCATCACGACGCGCTCGGCGAGCGGGCCGTAGGTTTCGTTCCATCGCCCGGTGTCGCCGTGGCCGAGCCGCATCAGGTGGACCTGCATGTCCCAGAGTCCCGGCAGCACCGTCATGCCCTCGGTCGAGATGACTTCCGCGCCGTCCGGCACGACGACCTGGCCGACCCCGCCGACCGCCAGGATGCGGTCGTTCTCGATGACGACGATGCCGTCCTGGATCGGCGCATTGCCATAGCCGTCGATGACCGTTCCGCCCGCGAGGACGAGGGCCGCGGCATTCGCCGCGACCGCCGGCAGAAACAACAACGCCAATGCGAGCGCGCGCCTCATGCCGGCGGCTCGCCGACGGAGCCTTCGCGCAACCTTATCTGCAACTGCGCGAAGGCGAGCGCCCAACCGGTGCGCAGCCGCACCAGCGTCTTCGCCCATTCCTCGTCCGGCGGAACCCCGGAGCCCATCACGCGCACCATTCTCTGCCCCTTCTTCTCATCTATGATGAAATCCTCGACCAGCGCGCTGTCCGGCAGCGGCGGCCAGTCCGCGGTCGGCTCATACATGAGCTGGAGCCGGGCGCCGGGATCGAAGCGTTCGATCCGGGCTTCGCGCCGCCCGAAAAGGCGCGAAACCGTCGCATAGCGGCCGCCATTCCGCGGCTCTACGATCGCCTCTGACGCGTACCAGAGCAGGAGCGACGCAGGTTCCGTCAAGGCGCGCCAGATTGTGGCTGCGCTCGCCGCCGTCTCGAATCCCTGCATGTAGCCGCGAGCCTGGCGCCTCATGTCGCCGCGTCGCCGGCCTGCCGCAGCTCGCGATCGCGCTGCATGCGCACATCCGCCGCGGAAACGACGTCGTCGTGCTGCGCGCCATCCCGCGGATAAGTCGCGGTGCCCACGCTCACCGTCGTGCGCTGCAGCCGCTCGCCGACTGGAAACAGGCTGCGGTAGACGTGATTGCGAATGCGCTGCGCGACCGTTTCCGCGACCTCGGGCGTCGCCTCCGGCAGGAACACGACGAACTCGTCGCCGCCGTAGCGGGCGGCCATGTCGGTCGTGCGTATCGCACGCTGGATCGCGCCGGCAACCGCCGTGATAGCGCGATTTCCCGCCTGATGGCCATGCTCGTCATTGATCGCCTTCAAGTCGTCCATGTCCACGAGGAGGATCGCATAGCCGCCGCGCCCGCTGCGCGCGCGGAGCCCGTGTTCGCGAGTCAGGATCGCCTTGAACGTGCGCAGGTTCAGCATGCCCGTCAGGCTGTCGCGCTCGGCCATCTCCTCGATGCGCCGGCGCGCCGCCATGATCGTGCCTGCCAGGGCCTGCGTCAGGTAGGCGACGAGCGCATAGGGGCCAAGTTCGCCGAAGAGCCGCGCCAGGAGCTCGGCCGTCGGCGGCCGCGGGCCCTCGCCCGCGACGAGCGAGAGCCAGGCGAGCGCGACGCCCATGAAGATCACGAAGGCCCCACGCCGCGCGAGCGTCATCGCGACCACGATGATCGGCAGCAGATACAGGTTGACCATCGGGCTCGCGGACCCGCCCGTCGGAATCGCGACCACCGTGATGAACGCGACCATCGCGGCCGCGCCGAGGGCGATCCGGGCGCCCGTGTCCTTCACCGGGAATCCGCGCCAGCGGAATGCGACGAGGAAGATCGTGTAAGCCGCCATCGCCGCGTACAGGAGCCGGGACGATGCCTGCGGTGCACGCAGCACCAGCGCGTAGAGCGCGACGACCAGGAGCACGAGCCAATCGATGCGCGTGAGGCTCTGCACGATGCTCGCGTGTTCGTCCTGTTGCACGATTTCGCGGCGGGTATGCGGCGCCGGCTCGGCCGCTTCCGGTCTACCGGCCGCCTCGGTCATGCCGGCACCGCCGTCTCGCGCTCGAGGCGCGATTCGATCGCCTCCCGCGCGGCAGGACCCTCGAGTTCCTCGACGAGGGTCAGTGCGAAATCGAGCGCCGTGCCGGGACCGCGCGAGGTAATGACGCCGCGATCGACGACGACCGCGTCGCCGACGACGGTCGTATCGCCCGCATCCTTCAGGAAGCCCGGATAACTGGTCGCGCGCCGTCCGTCGAGCACGCCTGCCGCGGCGAGCACCATCGGCGCCGCGCAGATCGCGGCGACCGGCCGGCCCTTTTCGTGGAGGTCCCGGATGATTTCCGCTATACGCGCGTCTTTCTTCAGGTGCTCCGCGCCTGGCATGCCGCCCGGCAGCGCGATCATGTCGAATTCCTGCTCCGCGAGCGCGCCGAGCGGCGTGTCGGCCGAAAGCCGGATGCCGTGAGCGCCGGTGACGGGACTCGAAGCGAGCGATGCGACGACGACGTCGATGCCGGCGCGGCGCAGCACGTCGATGATCGTGACCGCTTCGAGCTCCTCGAAGCCCTCGGCCAGCGGCACGAGCACGCGCTTCATGCCGACCCTAGCCGCCTTCCGGCGCGGCCTGTGCCGCCACGAGCGCGGTGTTGCCCGTCTTGAGCCAGGCGATCGCGTCGCGGACGTCGAGGTCGCGCTCGACGAGCGGTTTTTCGCCTTCGAGCGCGGCCGCCGGCCGCTCGGGCAACGGAAGGTCCGGCTCGAGTCCGCGTTCGTGGATCGAGACGCCGGAGGGCGTGAAGTAGCGCGATGTCGTCAGCTTGAGTGCCTGGCCATCCTCGAGCGGCATGACGGTCTGCACGGAACCCTTGCCGAAGGTGCGCCGCCCGAGGAGCTTGGCGCGGCCGTTGTCGCGGAGCGCCCCGGCGACGATCTCGGCGGCGGAAGCGGAGCCTTCATTGACGAGCACCGCGATCGGCGTGCCGCGCGACAAATCGCCCGCCATCGCCTCCATGCGGAAACGCGATTCCTCGGAGCGGCCTTCGGCCGAGACGATCACGCCTTCTTCCAGGAACGCGTCCGAGACCTCGACCGCCGCGTCCAGTACGCCGCCCGGGTTGTTTCGAAGGTCGAGCACGAGGCCGCGCAGCCTGCCTCCCACTTTCTGCTCCATCGAGCGGATCGCGGCACTGGTATCCGGCCCGGTGGTTTCGCTGAACTGCGAGATGCGCAGGTAACCGTAGCCCGGTTCCAGCATTTCGTGGCGCACGGATTGAACGGAAACGAGCGCACGCTCGATCGCGAACTCGAGCGGTTGCGGCGCCGATTGGCGGCCGATGCTGAGATTGACGACGGTGCCGGGCTCGCCTCGGATGCTCGCGATCGTGTCAGCGAGTCGCCCGTTCCTGATCGCGCGGCCGTCGATCCCCAGGATCACGTCGCCGGGGCGGATTCCCGCGCGGGCGGCCGGAGAGCCGTCGATCGGCGCGATGACGGAGAGGGCGCCGGATTCCAGTGCGACTTCGACGCCGATTCCCGAGTAGTTGCCCTCGGTCGCGATCCGGAGGTCCTCGAACTCCTCCGCATCCATGAAGGCCGAATGCGGGTCGAGCTCACCGACCATCCCGCGGATCGCATTGGACATCAGCTGGTGATTGTCGGTCCGATCGACATAATCCTCGTGGATCAGGCCGAGGACCTCCGCGAAGAGGCGCTCGTCCTTTGGCGCGATGTCCGGGGCGTCGCGGCCGTGGCGTACGAACCAGAAGGTCCCGGCGGTGAGCGCGACTCCCGCCAGGCAACCCACCAGGGCGACCAGCACCGTGCGTTTCGGCTGACTCATGTGGTTATGGTACTCGCGCCCGCCGGAACGCGGCATCTATCCACCCACTCAGGCGGTCGCAGGTTCCTGCTGAGCCATCGCTTCATAGAGGGCGAGATCGCCAAGGATCTCGTCGATCGGCACGGGGCGCCCGATGGCGAATCCCTGGCCGTAGTCCACGCCGAGGGCCGTCATGCGCGTGCGCAGTTCGTCCGTCTCCACGTACTCGGCGACCGTCTCCATGCCCATCGTGTGCGCAAGCTGGGCGATCGCGCGGACCATGGACTCGGTGCGCTGATTCGTGCCGGCATCCCGCACGAAAGCCCCGTCGATCTTGAGCACGGAGACCGGCAGCGACTTGAGATAGACGAGCGAGGAGAGTCCCGTCCCGAAGTCGTCGAGCGCGAAGATGCAGCCGAGTGTGCGGAGCCTCTGCATCAGGCGGTCCGCGCGGGCCAGGTTCGATACCGCAGAAGTCTCTGTCAACTCGAAGCAGAGCGACTCGGGCGACACGCCGGATTCCATGATCGCGCTCTCCAGGTATTCGTGGAACTCCTCGGACGCGATCGAGGCGCCGGAGATGTTGATGGAAAAGCGCATCCCGCGGCCCTGGAGCGTGCTCGAATGTTCCGCGAGGGCCGCGAGCGCGTTCTTGATCACCCAGCGGTCGATGGCCGGCAGGAGCTGGTACCGTTCCGCCGCCGACAGGAACTTCTCAGGCGGCAGCAGTTCGCTGTTCTCACTGACCATGCGCAGCAGGAACTCGAAGTGCGGCTCGGAACGGTCCGCGCATAGCGGCAGGATCGGCTGCGCGAAGAGCGCGAAGCGGTCGGCGGCAAGCGCTTCGTGCAATGCCTGGAGGACGATGATGTCGGTGCTCCGGCGCATGATGCTCAGGTCCGCGTCCTGGAAGATCTCGACGCGGTCGCGCCCGCGGTCCTTCGCCGCCTTGCAGGCAATCTCGGCGTTCGCGAGCCCGTGCGCCAGCCGGTGCTGCGATTCCTCCGGAAGCTCCGCCACACCGACGCTGACTGAAACCTGGACCGTGCCGTCGCCGCGCGCATACGTCAGTTCGGCGCACTGGCGGCGCAGCAGCTCGCCGATCTGCTGCGCGAACTCCAGTGTGCAGTCCGGGAGAAACACGGCGAAACGATCGCCGGCGATCCGTGCCGCGAGCGCGCCGGGGCGCGTCTTCTTGCGGAGCACCTCGGCGACCTTGCCGATCACCTCGTCGCCGACGTGCATGCCGAAGTTGTCGTTGATGACGTGCATGCGGTCGACGTCGAGGTACAGGACGCATTCCGAGGATGTTTCTCGGCGAGACGCCAGCAGCGACCGCACCTGCGTCTCGAATGCGGGGCGGGTCAGGAGCGCTGTCAGCGCATCGTAGTTGTTCTGGAGCGTGGTCGTCGTCTTGCGCGACAGCAGCTCGACGAGCCGTTCGGTGCGCGGGTCGAAGCTCGGGGCATGCTCTTCGCGGAACATGACGAGGAAACCGATGACGCGGCCCGATGCGTGTCGCACCGGAGTGCAGAGGATCTTGTGGGGCGGCAGCTCGATCGGGCGCACCTTGATCTTGTTGATCACGAGATTGCGCCGCTGCAGCTGCGCCCAGTTGAGCAGGTGGCGGTGAATCTTCGTGAGAATCTCGACCTGCGGCCGCTCGCCGTGTGGTGCCTTGCAGATCGCGACGCCGCGTTCGGGCACGACCAGCGCGCCGAGCAAGCAGCCGAGGTGGTCCACGCAGGTCTGCACGAGCACGCCGAGCTCGTCGCCGGCCTGCGGGCTGTCCGGATCTTCCGGGGCCATCTTGAGGAGCAGCTCGAGGTCTTCGTCACGGGAGCGCAGGTCGCGCGTCAGGTAGTCAACGCTTGCGCGGGACTCGAGCTCGCGCTGCAGGCATTCGAGCGCCGGCTGGACCAGCGACTGCACGAAGGAATAGGGGCGGTTCTCGCCGTCGCGCGTCAGGAGCGTCGCGACCGCGATGACGTCGCCTTCGCTGTTGCGAAGCCGGAACACATAGGCTGGCCCGCCCTCGTGGTCCTGGATGAAGCCGTCGATGCGACCCGTCGTTGCGGGCGGGATGCGCGCGAGCGCGGCCACCACGAGCGGCGTGGGATCCGGGCCGTCGTAGCCGTCAGCCACCCAGAGCGGATTGGCCCTGGCGTCGTAGAAGCCGATGCCCAATGCGCGTGGCATCAGCATCCGCAGTAGCTGCCCGTACGGATCGAGATTGAGCTTCGCGCCCGCGAGCTGCGGCGACATTTCCATGGATGCGGTCGAAGCCACGATTAACGAACGCTCCTGCCTGGCGGGTAGCCAAGCCTGCCCGGCAGCATCGCGGAGGCCGGGCAGGGCGTCTTTGACGTAATCCGCAGTTTGCGGGGCGGGTACTCCCGCTCTAGGGGGAAGACCGCCGGAACCAGGGCACCGGGTCTACCGCCCTGGCCCCACGACGAATTTCCAGGTACAGGCCGGGCTGGCTCCGCCCGCCACTGTCACCCACGGTGCCGATGGCCTCGCCACCCTCGACCCGGTCGCCCGCCGACTTGTAGAGCTGCTCGTTGTGGGCATACAGGCTCATGTAGCCGCCATGGTCGATGATGAGCAGGAGGCCCATGCCCGGCAGCCAGTCCGCGTAGGCGACGCGACCGCCGTAAAGCGCGCGCACTGCCGTCCCGCGGTTCGCCTCAATCATCACGCCGTTCCATTTCAGGCCGCCCCCGCGCGCCTGGCCGAACCGGGCAACGATCCGCCCCGGAACGGGCCAGGCCAGGCGGCCGCGCACTTTCTCGAATGCCTGCCCACCGGTCGGCGGCAGGTCGCGCATCGCCTGGCGGAGATCCGCGATCAGCTTTTCGAGTGCCGCTGCCTCGCGCTTCAACTTGGCGATCGAATCGTTGCGCGTCTTGATCTGCGCATTCATCGCCTTGAGTGCACGGCTGCGCGCATCGCGCGCGGCATCCACCGACGAAAGCTCCTGGCGGCTTTCGGCTTCGAGCGCGGCGAGGCGCTCGCGCTCGGCCTCCTCTTCCACGGCCGCCTGTTCAAGCGCCGTGACGATTTCCTGGATCTCGGCAATCCGGCCGGCGCGCGCGCGGCCGAAATAGGCGTAGTAGACGAGCATGCGCCCGAACTCCGCTGGATCGTCCTGGGAGAGGAGCATCTTGAACTGCTCCTGCCGGCCGCCCATGTAGGCGGTCCGAATCTCGGCGGCGAGCACTTCGCGCTGCGCGCCAAGGGCTTTTTCATTGCGCACGCGATCGGCGGCGAGTTCCTCGAGGCGCGCATCGCTCGCGACCAGGCGTTTCCTGACATCGCCGAGTCGCCCGCGCGCATCCCGCACCTTTTCCTCGGCCGTACGCAGCTGCCCCGAGAGGGCATCGCGCCGGTCGGTGTCACGGCGCGCCGAACGCTGGAGCTCCTCAATCCGCTCGCGCACCTCTCGAAGCTCTTTCTCCGCATCGGTTTCGGCCGTGGCGGCCTGGGCCCAGATGCCGAGCAGCAGGGCCGGTATGAGGGCGAAGACGCCGCGGCGCGCCAGCACAAGCATCTGATTTATCAGGGAAAATCCCTCAGTGGCGGCAGCGGCGGGGGCGCTGCGATTGCGCTGATATAATGCGCGGCCATTTTATGCCCCGGCCGCGCGGCCGACCCGCGATCCGCCCCATGGACCGACTCCTCGATTATTCCATCAATCATCCGTTTCTTGCGGGTGGCCTTCTGCTGATGACCCTCTTCGTGCTGGGCTTCGAGATGCGCCAGCGCGGAACCACGGCCACTGCGATCGCGCCATCCGAAGCGATCCGGCTGATGAATGCCGGCGCCGTGCTCGTTGACCTGCGTTCGGCCAACCAGTTCAAGGACGGACACATCGAAGGCGCGCGAAACTTCCCCGGCGACCAGCTCGCGGCCGATCCGAAAGCGCTCGACCGGCTTTCTGGCAAGACGCTCGTCCTCTATTGCGACAGCGGTACCACGACCGCCGCCGCGCAACGGACGCTCGCGCGCGCCGGCACGACGAACGTGTTCAGCCTGCGCGGCGGACTCGCCGCCTGGAAGCAGGAGAATCTCCCGGTTGTCAGGGGCTGAATGGCAATACCCGAAATCACCCTTTACACGGGTAGCTTCTGCGGCTTTTGCGAACAGGTCCGCGCGCTCCTCGAGCGGCGCGGAATCGCGTTTACCGAAGTGAACGTCGAGGATCACCCGGATTTGTGCGAACAGTTGCTGGCGAGGAGCGGACGGCGCACCCTGCCACAGGTTTATGTCGGCGAACGATACGTCGGCGGAGCTGCCGAACTTTCGGCGCTCGATCGGACCGGCGACCTTTTGAAACAGATACAAGCGAGGAATGACGATGGCTGACGAAAATACCACGCCGACGGGCGCAGGCGATCCGGCCACCAACGGCCAGGGTCCGGCGGTCGCGCTCCAGACGGTCTACATCAAGGATCTCTCTTTCGAGGCACCGAAGGGGCCGTTCCTGCCCACGCAGGTCCAGGACCCCAAGATCTCGCTGAACCTGAGCACGATGTCGAATTCCGTCGGCCAGGACGCGCATGAGGTCGTGCTGACCGTAACGCTCGAGGCGAAGAACGGCGATGTCGCCGTTTATCTCGCGGAGGTCAAGCAGGCGGGCGTATTCGTCGTGCGCGGATTCGGCGCCGATGAAACGCGCCGCATCCTCGGGTCGTTCGCGCCGAACATTCTGTTCCCCTATATCCGCCAGACGGTGTCGGACGTCGTCACCAAGGGCGGTTTCCCGCCGTTCCTGCTGCCGCACGTCAACTTCGATTCGCTGTTCGAGCGCTCGATGCAGGAGCAGGCGGCACGCCAGGCAAAGCAGCCGCCCGAACAGGCGAACTGAGCGGGGCCCGCATGCGGCCGATCGTCGTGCTGGGCGCCGGTTCCTGGGGCACGGCGCTCGCCATCCAGTTCGCGCGCGGCGGTGAACCGACGATCCTCTGGGGCCGCGCCGAGGACAACCCGGAAGAACTCGCGCGCGCACGGCAGAACGAACGCTATCTCCCGGGCGCGGCGTTTCCGCCCTCGCTCACGATCGAGCCGGACCTTTCGAAGGCGGTCGCGAGTGGCGAGGACCTCGTGCTCGTCGTGCCATCGAGCGTCCTGCGCCTCGTGCTCAGGCAGATCAAGCCGATGCTTGGCCCGAAGGTGCGCGTTGCCTGGGCGAGCAAGGGCTTTGAACTCGAGACCGGAAAGCTCCCGCACCAGGTTGCGCGCGAAGTGCTCGGCCCCGCGGTGCCGATCGCGGTGCTCTCCGGCCCGACCTTCGCCCGCGAAGTGGGCTTGGGACTGCCGACGGCGATCGCAGTCGCCTCGCCAGACGACGGCTTCGCACTGTCGCTCGCCAAACGCATTTCGTTCGGCGGATTCCGTGCGTATACGCAGTCCGACATCGTCGGCGTCGAGATCGGCGGCGCAATCAAGAACGTGCTTGCGATCGCGACCGGCGTCTCCGACGGGCTCGGTTTCGGCTCGAACAGCCGCGTGTTCCTGATCACTCGCGGCCTCGCGGAGATGGTGCGATTGGGCGTCGCGCTCGGGGCGCGGCGCGAGACGCTCATGGGGCTCGCCGGTCTTGGCGACCTCGTGCTCACCTGCACCGACGACCAGTCACGCAACCGCCGCTTCGGGCGCGCGCTCGCCGCCGGCAAGCCGGTCGACGATGCAATCGCGGAAATCGGGCAGGTGGTCGAGGGCTATTACGCGGCCAAGGCCGTGCACACGGTTGCAGAGAAGCTTGGCGTCGACATGCCGATCTGCCGGCACGTTTATGAAGTGCTGCACCAGGGGATCCCCCTGAAGCAGGTCGTCGAGACCATGCTCGCGCGCGAAGTCACGCCCGAGTGAACAAATAGGGACGGTCACCTTTAATGGTGACCGTCCCCTTTAGTGACCGCCTTCGAAGTCCAGTTGGCGCCAGGCCTCGAACACGACGACGGCGACGGCATTCGAGAGGTTGAGGCTGCGATTGCCAGGGATCATCGGCAGTCGGATCAGCTGTTCCTGCGGCCAGCCCGCAAGAACCTCTTGCGGCAGGCCCGTGGTCTCGCTCCCGAAGAGAAAGGCATCGCCGGCGCGATAGCGGGCCTGGTCGTGGCGCCGGCCGGCATTCGTTTCGACGGCGAAGACCCGGCTGCCGTCGAGCGAGCCCAGACAGGCCTCGAGATTCTCGTGCTCGTGTAGGCAGGCGAGGTCATGGTAATCGAGTCCGGCCCGTCTTACCCGCGCGTCGTCAAGCGTGAACCCGAGCGGCCGCACGAGATGCAGCGTCGATCCAGTGTTGGCGCAGAGGCGGATCGCGTTGCCCGTGTTCGGGGGGATTTCGGGTTCGAAGAGGATGATGTGGAACACCCGGGGACTGTCGCCTTTTCCTGCTCTGAGGAAAAGGGGACTGTCCCCTCTTATGATATGCCGCGTGGTTTCCTCCTCCCCCCCCGCCCCCTCCCTTGCCCTCGACTTCTGCGGTTTGAAGTTCGCCTCGCCGATCGTGCTGCTTTCAGGCTGCGTCGGCTTCGGCGAGGAGTACACGCGGGTTGCCGGTTTTTCGAACCGCGACGCCGGCGCGATCGTCCTGAAAGGCACGACGGAAAAGCCGCGCCTCGGCAATCCGCTGCACCGCGTGACCGAGACGCCCTACGGCATGATCAATGCGATCGGGCTCCAGAATCCGGGCGTCGACCATGTCGTGCGCCACATCCTGCCGACGCTCGATTTTACCGAGACCCGCTTCATTGCGAACGTCTGCGGCTCGACCATCGACGAGTACGCCGAGGTCACGCGGCGCTTCGACGATTCGCCGATCGACGCGATGGAAATCAACATCTCCTGCCCGAACGTCAAGGAAGGCGGCGTGCAGTTCGGCAACTACCCGGAGATGAGCGCGCGCGTCGTCGCGGCCTGCCGCAAGGCCACGAAGAAGCCGCTCATCACCAAGTTGTCGCCGAACCAGACGGACATTCGCGAAAACGCGCGCCTCTGCATCGAGGCTGGCAGCGACGGGCTCGCCGTCATCAACACGATCTCCGGCATGGCGATCAACGCGACGACCCGGCGCCCCGTGCTCGGCAACGTACAGGGCGGCGTCTCGGGCCCCGCGATCAAGCCGATCGCCCTCCTGAAGGTCAAGCAGGTCTACGAGATCGCGGGTCCGAGGCGGGTGCCGATCATCGGCCAGGGCGGTATCGCAAACGTCGCGGATGCGATCGAGTTCCTGGTCGCGGGTGCGACCGCGATCGGGGTCGGGACGGGCCTGTTCTACGACCCGTTGCTCTGCTCGAAGATCAATGCCGGAATCGCGGCGTATCTCGCCGGCCACGGCATGGAATCGACAGGCCAGTTGACTGGCGCGCTGGTCGCAGATCGAAGTGAAGATTGCGCCGGCTAGTCCGCCCTGGCCGGCGCCGGAATCGTCACGGTCCACTGCTTCGTCGTCGGGTACGCAAACTCGATGCCGCGTTCTGCGAATTCCTCGATCAATCGCAGGTTGATTGCCTGCTGGATATTCATGTACGTGTTGTATTGGGCGTCGAGTACGAAGTACACGGCCTCGAAAATCAGCGCGAAATCGCCGAAGTTCCTGAAGTGCGCACGGTCGAACCGCGTATTTGAATGGGCACGGATCGCCTCCTCGATCAGCCCGGGCACCTGCTGGACAAGCTCCCGCGGCGTCTCGTAAACGATGCCGATCGTAAACGTCGCCCGGCGCTCGTACAGCAATCCGTAATTGCGCACGCGGCTCTGCAGCAGGTCTCCGTTCGACATCACGATCATTTCGCCCGACAGCGAACGCAGGCGCGTGCTCTTGATGCCGATTTGCTCGACCGTTCCCTTCTCCTCGCCGACCACCAGGAAATCGCCCACCTTGAAGGGCTTGTCGAGCGCGATGGAAAGCGAAGCAAACAGGTCTCCGAGCACGTTCTGGACGGCGAGCGCGATCGCGACGCCGCCGATACCGAGTCCCGCAATCAGGGGCCCGATCTTCACGCCCAGGTTCGTGAGCAGCATCAGCAGCGCAACGGCCCAGACGACGAGCACCCCGACGAAGCGCAGGATGTTGAGGCTCGCGGCACCCTCCCCGCCCGGGAGCTCGCGACCCCGCCGCGCATCGATCAGGTGCCGGATCGCAGCCGTTGACCAGAGGCCGACCTGCAACCACAGGATAACCATGAAAATGGTGTGCCCGATGCGGTCGGGCCGCTCCGGCACATCGAGCCAGCGCATCGCGAGGTAGATCGCGACGGCCAGCATGAAAAGCCGTGTCGTCGCATCGACGAGCGCGCGCAACAGCAGGAGCGCCCCGATCGGGTCATCCGCCATCCGGTTCCTGAGGCGGCGCCCGATGAATGCCCGCGCCAGGGGAAGTACGGTGAACAATATGACGAACTGCACGAGCGCCATGATCCAGGCGCGCAGTTCATTGCCGTAATAGACGGTGCCGGCGAGTTCCCGGAAGCTTTCGAGGTTCACGGGCACATTTTATTCGAGACCGAGCTCGCGAAGCTTGCGTGTCAGCGTGTTCCGCCCCCAGCCGATCAGCTTAGCCGCTTCCTGCCGGCGGCCCTGGACGCGAGCGAGCGCCGCCCGCGCGAGCGTCCGTTCGAACTGGTCGCCCGCGACCTCGAGAAGCGGCGGCCCGTTGCCCGCGAGATGCCGCGACGCCCAGGCCTCGAGCTCCCGGCACCAGTCGTCCGCCGTCGGCAATTGCGCGCCCTCGCCCCCGAGGTCCGGCGGAATGTCCTCGTCGCGGATCTCTCGCCCCGGTGCGGTGACGGTCAACCGGCGCGCCGCGTTCACGAGCTGCCTGACGTTGCCCGGCCAGCCGAAGGCGACCAGGCGGTTGCGGGCGTCCGCCGCAAGTGTCTTCGGCTCGACCCCGAGTTCGCGGGCGGCGGAGGCGAGATAGTGGGTGAGGAGCTCCGGGATGTCGCCCGGCCGCTCGCGCAAGGAAGGCACGCGGATCCGTATCACGTTCAACCGGTGCAGCAGATCCTCGCGGAACAGGCCGCGCTTGACGAGCCCGTCGAGGTCCTGGTGCGTCGCCGCAATCACGCGCACGTCGACCTCGATCGGCGTGTTGCCGCCGACGCGGTAGAACTCGCCTTCGGCGAGCACGCGGAGCAACCGCATCTGCAGCGCCATACTCATGTCGCCGATCTCGTCGAGGAAGAGCGTGCCGCCGTGCGCCTGCTCGAAGCGCCCGCGGCGCATCGCATCCGCGCCCGTGAAGGCGCCCTTCTCGTGGCCGAACAGCTCCGACTCGAGGAGGTCCGAGGCGATCGCCGAGGTATTGAGCGCGATGAACGGCGCGGAAGCGCGCGGGCTGTGCCGGTGCAGTGCGCGCGCAACGAGTTCCTTCCCGGTTCCCGACTCGCCGATCACGAGCACGGAAAGGCTCGATCGCGACAGGCGACCGATGGCACGGAAGACTTCCTGCATGGCCGGTGCCTGGCCGAGGATTTCCGGAATCGCCGGCCCGCCGTTCTCCGCGCGCACCGACGCGCCCTGCGTTGCGGCGCGCCGCACGAGCGCGACCGCCTCGTCGATATCAAACGGCTTCGGCAGGTATTCGAAGGCGCCGCCGCGATAGGCCGCCACTGCGTGATCGAGATCCGAGTGCGCGGTCATCACGATCACCGGCAGGCCCGGGTGTTCGCGCCGCGCGATCTCGAGCAGCTTGAGGCCCTGCGTGCCCGGCATCCGCACATCCGTGATCAGCACGTCCGGCCGGCGCTCCGTGAGTGCTGCAAGCGCCGCATCGGCTTGGTCGAAGGGTCGCGGCTCGATGCCGGCCTGGCGCAGGGCGCGCTCGAGTACCCAGCGGATCGATGCGTCGTCATCCACGACCCAGACTTCAAGCGACTCGTTCATGCCCGTTCTCCATCGGCAGGAGCAGGGAAAAGACGGTTCGTCCCGGCCGGCTGTCGAATTCGATGATTCCGCCATGGCGCGTCGCGATGTCCTGCGCGACGGCGAGGCCCAGCCCGGTGCCGCCCGCGCGCGCGGTCACCAGCGGATAGAAAATCGTTTCCCCGAGCTCCGGCGGCACGCCGGGGCCGCTGTCCTCGAACTGGAGCGAGGCAACCACGCGGTGGCGTTCGGCGCCGATCGTCGCGTTCGTCATGGCGCGGCTCCTGAGCGTCAGCAACCCGCGCTCGCCGAGCGCCTGCACCGCATTCCGCGCGAGATTCAGCATCGCCTGCACCATGAGGTCGCGGTCGAGGCGAAGCGCCGGAAGGCTCGGATCGTAGTCACGCTCGATTGCGACGCCGACGGGCGCCTCGGCCCGCGCAAGGCAGTAGACGTGATCGATGAGCTCGTGAACGTTTACGGCCTCGCGGCGCACGGCGCGCGCGGGACCGAGCAGGCTGTCGACCAGCGCGCAGAGCCGGTCGGCTTCGCCGATGATCACGCGCGTGTATTCCTTCAGCTCGGCGCTCGGAAGTTCGCGCTCGAGCAGTTGCGCTGCCCCGCGGAGGCCGCCGAGCGGATTCTTGATCTCGTGGGCGAGCTGGCGCGCCATCACGCGGCTGCCGCCCTGCTGCACGAGCAGCGCATTGTCCCGCGTCATGCGGGAAGGCTCGGTCGTGTTCGCGATCTCGACCAGCACGGATCCCGCGAGCGCCGTGAGGCCTGCAACCGGCGTCAGCGACACGTCGACCTGATAACGTGCGTCGCCGCGCGCCGCGGGTGCGAGCGGGATGCCGCGGAGCGCCAGCGGTTCCTGGCTTTCGCGACATCGCGCGATCAGCGATTCGAGCGCCGCGCCGTCGGCGATGAGCGTCGCGAAGCGCCGGCCGCGTGCCGCCACCGGGCTCGTCGCCAGAAGATCTGCGGCGGCCGCATTGAGCCACGCGACATTCGCGCGGGCATCGAGGACGAGCACCGACGTTGCGAGGAGATCGAGAATCGCGGCCGCGTCGGGAGCCGCCCGATCTGTGGGATCACGCGCCATCGCGTGAGCCCGGCACCGGATCGGCGGCTGTCAGTTGCCGGGCGCGGGCTTCGGAGCCGGCTGCGGCGGTTTGGGCTTGGGCTTGGGCTTGGGCGCCAGGGGGTTCTGCGGATTCTTTACCGACGTCTGCCGCACGTGGAACGTGGTCTGCTGGCTCGTGATCACCGGATTGCCGTTCTGGTCGAGGATGCTGGCTCGCAGGAAATACGTGCCGCGCTCCAGGCCAGTCAACTCCATCCCGAGCCCCGAGGCCGGGCGGCGATTGCCATTCAGGAAAAACACGACCGAGTGATCGGGCCTGAGCGTGCCCTGCAGATCGGCCTGGACCGAGACTGCCGCGTCGGACCCAAAGAACACCTCGTCCGGCGTCGGCTGGACGATCGAGAACTGCTCGTAAGGCGAAACGGACGAGACCTCTTCCGGCTCGGACGAGTCCGACGTCCCGCTGTCGGGTGTTGCAGCCTCGCCCTCGTACGCATTCGGCTCGATCACGGTGATGAGCTTGGCGTTCGGCGAGTCGGGCTGGTCCTCGTAATGGACGATTCCGTCCTTGTCCACCCACCGGTAGATCTCCTGGGACGCGGCCGCCAGGGAGAAGGCCAATCCGGCGAGGATCAAGAGGATACGCATGGCGACAGCATATCCCCTGGCCTGCCGGACTGACAAAACCTGGACGGCATCTGTGACCGCCGTCCCATCCCTGGGGGCCCTCGTCAGAGGCTGTAATACATGTCGAGCTCGACCGGATGCGTTGACATCCGGAACCGCGTTATCTCGCCTTCCTTGAGTCCAATGTAAGCGTCAATGAGGTCGTCGCTGAACACGCCGCCGCGCTTCAGGAAATCGCGGTCGTGGTCGAGGTGCTCGAGCGCCATGTCGAGCGAATGGCAGACCTCCGGAATGTTCTTCGCTTCCTCGGGCGGCAGGTCGTACAGGTCCTTGTCCGAAGCCTCGCCCGGATGAATCTTGTTCTGGATGCCGTCGAGCCCCGCCATCAACATGGACGCGAACGCGAAATACGGATTCGCGGTCGAGTCCGGGAAGCGCACTTCGATTCGACGCCCCTTCGGGTTCGAAACCCAGGGGATGCGAATCGACGCGGAACGGTTTCGCGCCGAATACGCGAGCATCACGGGCGCCTCGAATCCGGGCACCAGCCGCTTGTAGCTGTTCGTGCCGGGATTCGTGAACGCGTTCACGGCCTTCGCGTGCTTGATGATGCCGCCGATGTAGTAGAGCGCGGTGTCGGAAAGCCCCGCGTAACGCTCGCCCGAAAAGATGTTCTTCCCGTCCTTCTGCAGCGACTGGTGCACGTGCATGCCGCTGCCGTTGTCGCCGACGAGCGGCTTCGGCATGAATGTCAGCGTCTTGCCGCAGCCGTGCGCGACGTTCCAGAGCGCGTACTTGAGGAGTTGCACCTCGTCACCCTTCTTCGTGAGCGTGTTCGCTGCGACGTTGATCTCGCCCTGGCCGCCGGTGCCGACTTCGTGGTGATGCACCTCGACCTTGAGGCCGAGTTCCTCGCAGGCCTCGCACATCGCCGTGCGGAGATCCTGGAAGCGATCCACCGGCGGCACCGGGAAGTAGCCGCCCTTGATGCCCGGACGATGGCCCAAATTGCCGCTCGCGTAGCTTGCGCCGGAGTTCCACGCCCCCTGTACCGAGTCGATGTGATAGCTGCAGCCGTTGATCTCGTTGGTCCAGCGCGCGCTGTCGAAGATAAAGAACTCGTTCTCCGGGCCGAAGAGCGCAGTCTCGGCTATTCCCGTCGACTTGAGGTAAGCCTCCGCACGCTTTGCGAGGGAGCGCGGATCGCGGTTGTAGCCCTGCATCGTGGTCGGTTCGACGACGTCGCAGCGCAGCAGCAGCGTTGTCGCCTCGAAGAACGGATCGATCATCGCGGTCGACGGATCCGGCATCAGGATCATGTCGGACTCGTTGATGCCCTTCCATCCGGCGATCGACGAGCCGTCGAACATCTTGCCGTCGACGAAGAAGTCCTCGTCCACCATGCGCGTCGGGATCGTGACGTGCTGTTCCTTGCCGCGCGTGTCCGTGAACCGCAGGTCGCAGTAGCGGGCTTCTTTCTCCTTGATCAGCTTCACGACGTCGGCCGGGCTCATGCTCATCTCCCTGTTCTCTTGCGATAGTTCGCGATCCCCACTGTGGTGCAAAGATCATGCCAGTAACATGCTTGAATAATATTAATTATAATCAATTACTTCTGGCTGCCTGGGCGCGTCTATTACGTCTTTTTGCACCAATCCAGTGCGCGCACTATATCCGATGCACCGAGGTGGTGCGATGCGTCTCAACAAGCACATCAGCGAAAGCGGAATCTGTTCGCGCCGCGAGGCGGATGCCTGGATCGCCGCGGGTCGCGTGACCGTGAACGGCGCGCCGGGCGTGCTTGGCACGCAGGTGAAAGTCGGCGATAGCGTCCTGGTTGACGGCCGCCCGCTACCCGTGCGGCGCCGCGACATTTACATCGCGCTCAACAAGCCGCGGGGAATCACCTGCACGACCGAACGTGATGTCGCGGGCAACATCGTGGACTTCGTCGGGCATCGCGAGCGGATCTTTCCGGTCGGCCGACTCGACAAGGATTCGGAAGGCCTGATACTCCTCACGAACAACGGCGACATCGTCAACGAGATCCTCCGCGTCGAGCACGGCCACGAGAAGGAATACCTCGTGACGGTCGAACCAGCCGCTACCGACACCTTTCTGTCGATGATGGCGGCCGGCGTCCGCATCGGCGGCGAGAAAACGAAGCCCTGCGTCGTCACGCGCGCCGGAAACACATCGTTTCGCATTGTGCTGACGCAAGGCCTGAACCGGCAGATCCGCCGCATGTGCTCAGCGCTCGGCTGGCGGGTCAAGTCGCTGGTGCGGCTTCGCATCATGCACATCCGCCTCGGATCGCTCGCGAGCGGGGCCTGGCGCGACCTGACACCCGCTGAAATAGAGCCGCTCCTCAGGAGGGGACGCTCCCCTTTACGGCGACCGTAAAGGGGAGCGTCCCCTTTGGAGAAACGCCCCGCCGCTATACTTGGCGGTCTTTTTGCCGCATCCGGTTCGCATGACGAGAATCATGAAAGTCCTGCCGCGCACGTTCCAGGAGCTGATCCTGGGCTTGCAGCGTTACTGGGCGGAGCAGGGCTGCGTGCTGCTTCAGCCCTATGACATGGAAGTGGGCGCGGGCACTTTCCACACGGCGACTTTCCTGCGCGCGCTCGGCCCGGAGCCATGGAATGCGGCCTATGTGCAGCCGAGCCGCCGGCCAACCGACGGCCGCTATGGCGAAAACCCGTTCCGGCTGCAGCATTACTACCAGTTCCAGGTCGTGATGAAGCCCTCGCCCGCGGACATCATCGACCGCTATCTCGGCTCGCTCGCGGCGCTCGGTATCGACCCGCTTACGCACGACATCCGGCTCGTCGAGGACAACTGGGAATCGCCGACGCTCGGCGCCTGGGGGCTCGGCTGGGAGATCTGGCTGAATGGCATGGAGATCACCCAGTTCACGTACTTCCAGCAGGCGGGCGGGCTCGACTGCCGACCTGTGATGGGTGAAATCACCTACGGACTCGAGCGGCTCGCGATGTATCTGCAAGGCGTCGAGAGCGTCTACGACCTGCTCTGGACCGAGGGTCCCGCCGGGCGCGTCACTTATGGCGACGTCTTTCACCAGAACGAGGTGGAGCAATCCGCATTCAACTTCGAGCATGCGGATGCGCCGTCGCTGTTCGCGGAGTTCGATCAGCGCGAGAAGAACTGCAAGGCACTCCTCGATCTGGCCCTGCCCCTGCCTGCCTACGAGCAGACCCTGAAGGCCTCGCACGTCTTCAACCTGCTCGACGCACGCAAAGCCATTTCCGTTACGGAACGGCAGCGCTACATCCTCCGCGTGCGCGCGCTCGCGCGTGCCGTCGCCGCCGCCTGGCACGCAAGCCGCGAGGCGCAGGGCTTCCCGCGGCTTGCCGGAGGGGACAGTCCACCTTTTTCGCTGCGCGAAAAAGGGGACAGTCCCCCTGGTGCCCCATGACGCGCCACGACTTCCTGGTCGAGATCGGCGCCGAAGAAATGCCGCCGAAAAGCCTCGTCGCGCTCGCTACCGCGTTTCGCGACGCAATCGTCGCGGGGCTCGATGCCGTGGGCCTCTCGCACGGCGCCGGGCTGGCCTACTGCACTCCGCGCCGGCTCACCGTGCTCGTGCGCAAGCTCATCGAGCGTCAGCCGGAACAGCGAATCGAACGCCGCGGCCCACCCGTTTCCGCCGCATTCGATGCCGAAGGCAGGCCGACGCGCGCCGCGAAGGCTTTTGCGGATTCCTGCGGCGTCGGCATCGACGAACTCACGCGCCTGAACGACACCAAGGGAGAGTTCCTTTTCTGCCGGACAACGCGTCCGGGACAGCCCGCATCAAGCCTGCTGCCGGGCATCGTGCAGGCTGCCCTCGATCAGCTGCCGATCGCGCGTCGCATGCGCTGGGGCGACGGCAACGCGCAGTTCGTCCGTCCCGTTCACTGGGTCGTCATGCTGCATGGAGAAGAAGTCATTCCCGGTGAGATCCTGGGCATCAAGGCGGGACGGATGACACGCGGCCATCGCTTTCATGCGCCAAAGCCGATCGCGCTGCGCTCGCCCGGCGGCTATCTCGCGGCGCTCGAGCGGCGCGGGCACGTGCTTGCCGATTTCGAAGCGCGCCGCGACCGGATTCGCGCGGGCGTCGTCGCCGCGGCCGAGGCGGAAGGCGGTGTCGCCATCATCGACCCGGCAGTCCTCGACGAGGTCACGTCGCTGACCGAATGGCCGGTGCCGATGGCGGGCCATTTCGAGCCGCGCTTCCTCGACCTGCCGCCGGAAGTGCTCATCGCGACGCTGCAGGATCACCAGCGCTACTTCCCCGTGCAGACAAAGGATGGAAAGCTGCTTCCGCGCTTCATCGCCGTCGCCAACATCGAAAGCCGGGATCCGTCGCAGGTTCGCGCGGGCAATGAGCGGGTTGTCCGCCCGCGGCTCGCGGACGCTGCGTTCTTCTATGCCGCTGACCGGAAGATGACCCTCGAGTCCCGTCGCGAGGCGCTCGCGAGCGTCACTTTCCAGGCCCGGCTC
>Ga0105107_10000370_pt1 | contig 27953 bp, 25 predicted proteins | sample PPLLaktember2015_6_FD_79335 | JGI IMG/M metagenome (GOLD analysis project Ga0105107, IMG submission 79335) | Freshwater sediment microbial communities from Prairie Pothole Lake near Jamestown, North Dakota, USA - PPLs Lake P8 Core (1) Depth... | ecosystem: Environmental > Aquatic > Freshwater >... | reverse complement strand
CGCCGCGAAGAGGAAGTGCAGCAGCAGTACAAGATCGGCGCTGATTCGATACATCATGGCAGCGGGAGTTGCGTTGCCTAACGGCTGCGATTGACGACGGCGCGCCGGACGCGTTCGGCAAATGCGGCTGCCCCGGCGTCGTGCCTGGCCGGGTCGTAGCCGTCGCGGCAATTGGCGTGTGCGACGCCGCCGAAGCGCATGCCGAGGTAATTGAAGGTATCCAGAAACGCACCCAGGAACGACGCGGGAGCCTCATCGTAGATGGACGTGCAAACCACGTAAGCCAGTTTCCCGCGCAGTCGACGGCCGTCATCCAGCAGGTCGGGCAGGTCCAGAAAGTCCGAGATTCGATCGAGGAATACCTTCATCGGCGGACTGACCGCGTACCAGTAGACGGGTGTGGAAAAGATGATCTGATCGAAGGCCAGCACCCGCTTCATGAGCGGCTCCAAATCGTCGCCGCGGTTTCGGTGCTCATAGTCATAGGCAGAAATATTTTTCGTGGCTAGGTCGACGACTTCGATGTCCAGCTCCCGGGCAATGCGGTCCATTAACTGGCCGGTGTTGCCATTGCGGCGGGAACTGGCGAAAAGTGCGATTGAGTCGCTCACGGCACCTGTGTGCTGCGGAAAAAATGAATGCGCCATCGTGCACGATGCCCAACGTTTGAGACCAGCCGCGCGCCAGGGCCTGCGGCCCTGGCGCGTCGATTGAAGCGAAGGGTCGGCGCTATTTCGCTAACGGACCAGGAGTTGCCAGGCGATGACCGCCTGCGCGAGGAACCCCGCCGTGAAGGAGAGCGTCCTGACCCATGGAATGGCCAGCGTATAGCCGACTGCGTGAATCAGGCGCGCCCAGAAATAGATCATGGCTGCGGTACCGATGGCAGGGCTTGTGAGTCCCGTGACGTGCGCAATAAGCAAGAGAGTCGCGAAGACGACGAGATTCTCGACAGCATTTGCGTGCGCCTTCATCAGACGCTGCGCCCACTTCGATTGTGGCTTTGGATTCTCTGGATACCCTACGGCCTCCATGAGCCCGCGGGTGGCCATGCGATCAAGGATATACGGCACCCAGAGCAGGCCGGTCAGCACCGTGACCATGGCCAAATAGAGCAGTTCGGTCGGCATGGTTGTCTCCTGTTGTTGACGAACTTAGGGGGTAGCAGGCAGTGCCTGGCGTGGCGTCTGATGACTTGTCGGGTCGCGACGCCGTGGAGTTATGAGCAGCCGACCCCTTCACACCAGAGTGTCACGAACAACTCGGCCCGGATCTTCCACGACTCATCGACTCTCCGCCAGTGGGCCGCGTACCGCCCGCCGGCGCGGTGCGGTCCGCCGGGCGTCGTCCAGGAGCCCACCCAGGATCCGATCTCCGCGGCGCGCTCGCCGGACGCACTGATATCAATGGATTCCGGCGTGCGCACGTAGACGAGATCGTCGGCTCGTGCGAATTCCGCCCGCCACCCGTTCGCCTCGCCCGCCCTGCCGTGCAAAACGTCTCCACGCCCCGTGGTGATCTGGTACTCGACATCCAGGAAGGAAATGACGGCCTCAACATCGTGCCGGGCGATGGCCGAGTTGAAATGATTGCGCAACTCCCGAATCTCATCCGCGGGCGTCAGGCCGAGCGCTGTGAACGACATCATGGTCGCGAGGAGTGCGGCGATCCTGAGCCGGTTCCTGCTCATCAACGTCCTGTCCTAATGCCAGTGAGGTATATCAACCGGGGCTCCGGTAATGCGTCAGGCCACCCAGGTCATTGTGTCGCAGGGCACCATGGATTGGCGGACTGACGACATTGTTACATCGCGCTTACGAGCACCGCGACGATCGCGATCGGGCAGGCATATTTCAAGAGCAAGACGAGCGTGGCGCGCATTGCGTCCTGTCCGCCAAAGGCCGCTTCGACTTCTTTGCGATCGAGCCGCCATCCGACGAGCAGCGAAGTCAGGAGCGCACCCACCGGCAATAACACGTTCGACGCAAAGGTATCCGTCAGTTCGAAGATCGTTGCGGTCCGGAACCGCTCGATCGCGGAGAGCGGATGGAAATCGCTCCAGTAGTTGAACGATAGTACCGTGGCGAGTCCCAGGACCCAGGCGATGGCCGCGACCAGCGCAATGGCCGGCACGCGCCTCATCCCGAAGCGCTCCATCAGCCACGCACCCGCCGGCTCAAGCCCTGCGATCGAGGATGACAGAGCGGCGAAAGCGAGCAGCACGAAGAACAGCGTACCGACCAGCGCCCCGCCCGGCATGCCGATGAAGATCGACGGCATGACGATGAACGCGAGTTGCGGCCCCTGTGCCGGATCGACGCCGGATTCGAATACGAGCGGAAAGATCAGGAGACTCGAGAGGATCGACGCGAGGATGATCGAGAATGTCACGACGGCGGCCGAGCGCGGCAACGAAGTGCCGGCCGCGACGTGGCTGCCGTAGGCGATCATGATCGCCATCCCGACGCCCGTCGCAAAAAACGCCTGACCGACCGCGGCCAGCACGAGCTCGCCGTTCAGTTGCGCCAGGTCGATGTCAGTCAGGAAGGCAATCGCGCGACCCGCATTGCCCTGCTCAAGGGCATAGATTGCGAGCCCAAGCAGGATGCCGAAAAGCCCGGGCATCATGATCTTGTTGCCGACTTCGATGCCGCGCTGGATGCCGGCTGCGGAAATCGCGACGGTCGCGCCCATGAAGACCGCGTGCCAGAACGCCAACCGCCACGGATCGGCGAGCAGGGCGCCGAACCGCGCCGTCAAGCCCGCGTGATCGAGATCTGCGGCGCCACCGAAGGCGTAAGCCTCGACATAGGAAAGAACCCAGCCGCCAATGACGCTGTAGTAGGTCATGATCAGGAAGATCGCGAGCGTGCCGAGAATGCCGACCGCCGCCCACGCGGGTGAACGGCCGGAGGCTACCGCCAAGCGGCCGGCCGCGAGTGGAACGTTGGGTCCGCCGCGGCGCCCGATCGTGAACTCCGCGACCAGGAGTGGAATCGCCACGAAGAGACACGCGGCAATGAATACGAGCACGAACAGCCCGCCGCCATGCTGCCCGACGAGAAACGGGAATCGCCACAGCGTGCCGAGGCCGATCGCGGCGCCCGCGACGGACAAATGGAAGGCGAGGTTCGACGACCAGGTTTCGATGCGGTTCGGGGCGCTCACGTGGTCACGCGGCGGTCAGTCCGGTGGCGGCGTCCTGGAGCCAGTCGTACAGGTATTGCGCTGCGGCGCGGTCAACGATGCATTCGAATCGCTCGAAGCTCGCCCGGCGAATGACGACCGGTAGCTGCGCAAGTCGCGTGCGCGTGCATGAACTCGTGTGGAAGCTGGTCAACGACAAGTCGAGGCCGCAGCCACGTGCAAGAACCGCAGTCGATTGCGCGCCCTCGAGCGTGAGCGTGACGAGTGCGTCGGACACGTCGGTCACGATGAAGATGCGCCGCCCGCAACCCTTTCGAACCGCCTGCAGGACGTCGACGGCGTCGTGCAGCGCGGATTGCAGCAGCCAGGTATCCGGCGCGATTCGCGAGATGACCGGGTCGGTGCCGGTCCAGCAGTTTGCGGTGATCGGCAGCGGCCGCCCCGCAATGCGAATCGCGTTGACGGTGCCGAGCGAACGGGCAGCGACTTGCAGCCGCAGCGTCGATCGCTGGGGCAGGATGGATAGCCGCAATGTGTCCGAGAACACGCGACCGCCAGAGGGCAGGGCCGATTGAGCGAACAGCAATGCGACCGGCTCACGCATGGAGTCGTACGCCTTCAGGATCGAAGAAACGGGGGTCGACGACGGTCGCCGGGCATCGCCTGTCGAGGTCGTGGACGGTGAGTTGCTCGCGCTGCCGCGCGCGTCCTCCACGCAGGAGCGCAAGCGCAATCGGGCGGCCGAGCGCGGGCGACATCGCGGCGGATGTCACCCAGCCATCGCTGCCATCGGTCGTTCCATTCAGCCGCAGGTGTGCGCCCGGCACCAGGATGCGGGCATCGTCGGCCGTCAGGCCGACGAGCTGCAGCCGATCCGGGCGCAGGTTGTCCAGCCGGCGGAGCGAACGCTTGCCGATGAAATCGCCTTTCTTGCGTGCCGCAACCTCGCCCCAGCCGATGTCGGCAGGTGCAGTCGTCCCGTCGGTATCCACGCCGACGTGCAGGAAGCCTTTCTCCAGCCGCAGCAGCAACGCGGTTTCGACGCCGTACGGCGTCACGCCGAGGTCGGCGCCGGCGGACAGCAGTTCTCGCCAGAGCGCAGCGCCGTGGCGCGCGGGGACGTTGATTTCATAGCCGAGTTCACCCGAGAAACTGACGCGATAGAGCCGCGCCGGCGCTCCGGCGAAGCGACCATCCGCCAGGCTCATGTGCGGAAACGATTTCGCATCGATCGCGATGTCGCTTGCGAATCGCGCGAGCAGGTCGCGCGCGCGCGGCCCGGCGACTGCAACGGTCGTCCACTGCGTCGTCACGGGAGAAACGAAGACGTTGAGATTTGGCCACTCGCACTGGCGCCACTCCTCCAGCCACTGGCCGATGCGGCCGGCCCCGCCGCTTGTCGTCGTCACCAGGAAATGATTGCGGTTGAGCCGGGCCACGGTTCCGTCGTCGATGACGACGCCGTTTTCGTTGAGCATCAGCCCGTAGCGAACGCGGCCTTCGTCGAGCTTCGCCACATTATTGATGTAGAAGCGGTCGAGGAAGCGCGCGGCATCGGTGCCGCTGACCTCGATCTTGCCGAGCGGCGAGGCGTCGAAAATCCCGACGTCGGCCCTCACGGCTGCGGCTTCGCGCTGAACCGCACGATGCGCATCTTCGCCGGCGCGCGGATAGCAAGCCGGGCGCATCCAGCCGCCGGCCTCCCACCAGTGCGCGCCGAGCGCCTGATGCTCCGCATGCGCCGGCAGCAAGCGCCGTGGCGCGTAGCGTTCTCCAATCTGGCGTCCGGCGAGCGCTCCGAGTGTGATCGGGGTGAAAGGCGGCCGGTACGTGGTCGTGCCAACTTCTGCGGGATGACGGCCAGTCATTCCGGCGACGGTGAGAAGCGCGTTCAGGTTGCTGGTCTTGCCCTGGTCGGCCGCCATGCCGCAGGTCGTGTAGCGCTTCAGGTGCTCGATGTGCGTGTAGCCCTCGGACAGCGCGATCTCGGCATCGGCGACCGTGACGTCGTGGAGGAAATCGAGCCACTGCCGATCGCTCTTGCCTTCGATCGGGCGATGGAATGCGCCGACCTGCTCGGCGACGGGCGGCTCTTCGACCACCGGCCGCGCGACCTGAGGATCCTTCGGCCGGCCGGCCTGCTCTAGCACGCGCTCCGCCGCCCGCATCGCGTCCGCGAAACTTTCGTCGAGCGTGATGCAGCCGGCTACCGCCCCCGCTGCGAGCAGCCCTGCCTTGGCATCGCGCGGCAGGAAACACTGTCTCACCTCGTTGAATGCGAGCGGCGCGCGTGCATGGGAATGGAGATGCACCGTCGGCGCCCAGCCTCCCGACATACCGAGTGCATCGCAGGCGATTTCCTCGCCCGTACTCAGTTGGATCGCGCGCAAGTCATCCTTGCCGATGGCTTTCACAAGCGATGTTCCGGCGCGCACTTCGACTCCCTGCGCGCGCAACCAGCCGGCGAGCTGGGCCGGCGCCTCGGCGCGGCTGTCGACGAGCAACTGCACGGGTGCGCCGGCTGCCACGAGATCGAGCGCCGCGAGATATGCGGAATCGTTGTTGGTCGCAAAGACGATATTCCGGCCGGCCGCGACGGCATAGCGATTCACGTACTGGCGGATCGCGCCGGCCAGCATGACGCCCGGCAGGTCGTTGTAGTCGAACACGAGCGGCTGCTCGATGGCACCCGTCGCGAGGAGCGTCTGCTTCGCATGCACGCGCCAATATCGCTGCCGTATCGGCGGTGCATCGCCTTGCAGGTCGAGCCGCTGCAGCAGGCCGGCGCTGCCGTGATCGTAGAGACCGAAGGCGGTCGTGGCGGTGAGGAGCGTGAAGTGTCGCGAAGTGGCGAGCTCGCCAAGCACGCTCGTGAACCAGACGGCGACCGGCGCGCCGTTGATGAGCGTATTGGTGGCGAGCAGCCGGCCGCCGCACTCGAAATCCTGCTCCGCTATCACGACCGCGAGTCCCGCGCGGGAGGCGACCTGCGCCGCAAGGAGTCCCGTCGGGCCGCCGCCGACCACGAGCAGGTCGCAGTGCGAGTTGACGGCGTCGTAGCGCGCGGGGTCAGGCTTGCGCGGCGGGTTGGCGATGCCGGCGGTTCTTCGAATCCATCGCTCGTAGAAATTCCAGGACGGCCACTTGAACGTCTTGTTGTAGAAGCCGGCGTGCCAGAGTGGGGCAGTCGCGTCGAGCACGCGCCCGAAATCGCGTTCGACCGAAGGCCAGGCATTCTGTGCGCACACCTCGAGCCCGTCCCGGACCGGAATCATCGTCGCGCGCGCCGAGGGCTCGAGTTCGGCGTCGCGGCCGAGCGTTACGAGCGCGTTCGGTTCCTCGATGCCGGCGGACAGAATGCCGCGTGGGCGGTGCAGCTTCATGCCGCGCGCGACGATGCGCACGCCGTTTGCCAGGAGCGCCGAGGCGATCGTATCGCCCGCGAAAGCCTCGAGCGGCCGGCCGTTCCAGCGGATGTGGATCGGATGCGAGCGGTCGATGTGGCCGCCGTGTTCGAGGCGATAGCCCATCAGTGCGCGACTCCGGAGGCCGCCCCTTCGTCCACGAGCGCACCTGTAGTGAAGCGTTCGAGCCCGAACGACGTGATCAGCTCGTGCGGACGGCCGTTTGCGATCGTCCAGGCCATGGTTTCGCCGCCGGCGGGAATCGCCTTGTAACCGCCCGTTCCCCATCCGGCGCTGATGAAAAGGCCTTCGACGGGCGTGAGTCCCATGACCGGGCTCGTGTCGGGCGAAATGTCGACGGTGCCTGACCACTGCCGCATCACGCGCAGGCGGCTCAGGCAGGGGAAGAGCTCGACGGCTGCCTGGGCATTCGCCTCGAATACCGGCAAGCCGCCGCGCTGCGCGTAGGAGTTGAAAATGTCTGCGGCGCCGCCGATCACGATCTCGCCCCGGCTCGTCTGGCTTACATAGACATGAATCGGTCCCGATATCACGACTGTTTCGATGAGCGGCTTGACCGGTTCCGTCACCATCGCCTGCAGGCAGGTACTGTGAAGCGGCAGCTCGACGCCGGCCTTGCGCGCGAGCACGCTCGAGTGGCCGGCGACGGCGATGCAGATGCGCGGTGCCGCGACCAGGCCTTGTGTCGTCTCGACGCCCGTCACGCGGCCGCCCTCGATCATGAATCCGGTGACTTCGCAGCCCTGCACGATATCTACGCCGAGTGCGCCCGCCGCGCGAGCGAACGCCCAGACGACGGCGTCGTGCCGGGAGATGCCGCCGCGCCACTGGACAGCCGCGCCCTCGACCGGGTAGCGGCAGTCGATCTTGAGCATCGGCTCGAGCTTTCGCAGGTCGGCGACCGCGAGCATTTCCGCGTCCACGCCGTTCATGCGGATGGCGTTGACCGTGCGGCGCATGACCTCCATCTCGTGCGGGCTGTGCGCGAGGCTGACCTTGCCGCGCTGGCTCAGCATGATGTTGTAGTTGAGCTCGCGGGAGAGCCCCTCATAGAGGCGAAGCGAGCGGTCGAAGAACTTCGAGCTGACCAGGTGGTAATAGTCGGAGCGCACGACCTGCGTGTTGCGGCCGGAATTTCCCTGCCCAATGGCGCCACGCTCGAGCACGACGATGTTGCGCATGCCATGATTCTTCGCAAGGAAGTAAGCGGTCGCGAGCCCGTGGCCGCCGCCGCCGACGATGACCGCGTCATAGGACTTCTTGAGGGCCGGCTGGTGCAGCACGCGCGGCCAGTCGTGGCGACCGTTGACCGCGTGCCGGGCGAGAGCCAAGAATGAATAACGCTGCATCGTATGACCCCATGGAATCATAGAGCATGCTCAGGATCGAATGTCCGTGGTGCGGATTGCGCGACGAGCCGGAGTTCAGCTACGGCGGCGAGTCGACCATTGCGCGCCCGCCGCCGGGATGCAGCGACGAAGAATGGTCGCGCTATCTGTTCTTTCGCTCAAACCCGAAGGGCGAACACACCGAGCGCTGGTGCCACAGTTTCGGCTGCGGGCGGTGGTTCAACGTGCTGCGGGACACCGTGACGCACGAGGTCGTCGCGACCTGGCGCATGGGCGAGCCGCGGCCGGGATAGCGGCAGAATCCGGCACGCGGGCACTCAGGGTGTCGTGCGCAAGAGGCGAGTGCGGCCGAAGGTCCGCCATTCGCCTTCTTTCGTGAATACTTCGTCGGTGACTTCGAGCCCCTCGGCCGAGAGGCGATAGCGGCTTCGTCCGCGCTCGATGGCCTCGGTGCCCCACTGGATCGTCATCGAATCCTGTTCGACGCCACCGGCAAGCGGCAGCGTGATGCCGCGGGATTCGAACCAGTTGCCAGTGATGGTGCCGTCCTGTTCGATCCGGTAGTAGGACTGCGCCTTGAAGTGCCAGGCCTTGCCTTCCGCACCGGTCATCCGCATGTCCGCGGCCATCTGGTTCACTTCGCCCGTGCCCTGCCAGTTGCCGGCGAGTCTTGCGCGGAAGGCCGAGGCTGCGGATTCCTCGGCGAAAGCTGGTCGCATGGCTAGCCACAGCAGGAGCATGGCGAGGGCATATTTCATCGCGGCGCTCCGGAAGGCTGGTAAACGCTCAGCATGTGGCGATCGGGATCTAGGAAATCCGCGGACAGGCCGCCATCCGGCGTTTCGTGCATATCGCCGCGCGAGCGGGAGACAGCGGCGGTATTCAGCAAGCGTCATCCGCGACGGTCGTTGTTGCGCTTCTTCTCGTACATCGCCCGGTCGGCCCGCGTCAGAAGTTCGTCGAGGGGAATCTCGGACTTGCGCGGCAGTTCCTCGATTCCGATACTCATCGCCAGCCGCCCCGACGGGGCTGCCTGTTCATTGAACCGGTCGATGGCTGCATGCAGGCGCTGGGTGATGGTGTTCGCGCCATCGCCTTCGTCGAGCAGTGCAAAGATGGCGAACTCGTCGCCGCCGACACGCCCGACCACATCGCTTTCCCGGAATACATGGTTGAGTACGCCGGCCGCATCGGTGATCATCGCATCGCCAGCAGCGTGGCCGCGGGTGTCGTTCACGCGCTTCAGGCCGTCGAGGTCGATGAAAACGAGCGCGCACCTGACCTGAGCCCGGCGCGCCATCCGCAGCGCCTGTTCTGCGAGGACGAGAAAACCGCGCCGGTTGCGCAGCCCCGTCAGTTCATCGGACAGCGCGAGTTGCTCCATCTCGCGGCTGAGATTGCGAAATGCCGTTTCATTGTGCCGGTGACCGGAGACAGTGGCGGCGAGTGTCAGCGCCATGACGGTCGTGAGGCCAATGAACGCCTGCAGCATCAGCAGCGACTCGTTCGTCTTCTCGTCGCCGAACGGCCCGGCGCCATTCGCGGTCGCCGCGACCGCGATCGCGGACAGCAGGAGGATCCCGAGTACAACGCCGCTCGGCCTGAAGCGGCATGCGATCCACACGAGAAAAGGCAAGGGAAGGAATGTCAGCGGACTCGCCGGGCCTTCGGCGGGCAGGGGCGTGGCGAAGATGAGCATGGCCGTGATCGCTAGCAACGCGAATGAAATGAATGCTTCGGCCATGCGCCAGGGCGTGCGGCCGATCTGCAGGGACTGCCGCCAGGTCAGGAAAACCGGCGTGAAGACGAGGACGCCGATCAGGTCGCCGAGCCACCAGGTCGCCCAGGAGTCGAGGTAAGTCGAAGCATTGAGGACACCTGCGATCCAGAGCGTGCTGGCGCCCCAGGTCGAGGCGATGAGACAGCAGCCGGCCGAGATGCCGGTGAAGGCGAGCGCTGCCGAACCGGACTCGAAGAGCCCGGCGACGCCGACCCAGCGCTGGAGCGCAAAGGCGGCGGCAAGCGCCTGAAGCGTGGAACCGGTCGCGATGCTCATGGCCACCGCGATGCTCGTCAGATTCACTTCGATTTGGGCAGTTGTGAGCGCGACCGCGGCGTTGACAAGGAACGAGCCCACCCAGATGCCGGGCCAGGCCGGCGGTCCCCACAGGAGAAGTGCTGCGAGGGCGATGCCCGATGGCGGCCAGACGGCAGTCGCATAGCCGGGAGGAATCGCAAGCGAAAGGCCGACGATCCCTGTCAGCGAATAGCCGGCAGCCAGGATCACGATCCGGATCAGGCGATCGGTATTGAGCGAATCCGAAATTGGCTTTGCTCCCCGCATAGCCCGGTCGGCTCCCAGCAACTCTAAAGCGGAATTAAAGGGGACGCTCACCTTTAAAGGTGAGCGTCCCCTTTAGGGCAAGCAGGCCGAGGAGTAGCAGGAGAAGGCCGAGGCCATCTCCGCCGCCACCTTGCGGGGGGGGTGTGGGCGGAGGCGGGGGCGGCGGAGCGGCTGCGCGGCATTCCGCTGCCGTGGCGGGCGGAGCCGCGCCCGCCTGCGGTGCGACGAATGGCTTGAACGAGCAGTCGGCGCCGCCGCTGTCGCCCTGGGCGCCGGTCGTGTTTTCGTAGCGGAGCCATGCGCCGCCGCCCCAGTCCACGGCGCTTGCCGGGTCGCCGTCGAGCGCCATCTGTGCCAGGTCGGTCACATTCAGGAACAGCGCCACGGGCGTGGCCGCGGTGACGCCGACCATGCCAGACAGCGTGAAGTCCACGGCGAAGGCGTCGTTCTCGTAGCGCAGATAGCCGTTTGGCGCACCGCCGGCCACGCCGAGCCAGGTTCCGTTCCCGCCGAGCGAAACGTCCTGGCCCGTGAGCGACGGAATCTCGAGCGTCACCGTGCCGACGGCGGCGCCCGGACTCTGACCGGCATAGGGCACGACGTTGCCGCCGGCATCGCGGACTCGCATCGGCTTGTTGAAGGCGACCCACAGGCGATAGCTGCCGCCGGGCACGAGCGATTCGTTCGTGTCGACCGAGAGCGCGCGGGTAGTCGCGGAACTCATTTCCCAGCGCGCGCGGTACACGACGGTGTTGCCTGTCGTTTCCCGGATCTCTGCGGCGACGGCGGCGGGCGGGCCGCTCTGGCGGTAGAACCCGAGGAGATATTGCCGCGCCACATCCGCGCGCATGCGCGCGGCTTCCGCCGCCGGCAGGAAGAATCCGCTATGACCATGCGACGCGAGGCCGCCGTAATCCTGGCCGCCGTTCTTGGGCTCAACCTCCATCGTCCAGCCGGGAACTTCGAGATCGAAGACAAAGTGATCGGCGGTCGAGCCGATGCCCGGCGATCCCTGCGGATCGGGCCCGAAGCCGTAACTCCGGCCGGAAGCGGCGATCATCCGGTTGGCGAGTGTCTGCGTGATCGCGTTCAGGCGTGTATTGGCCGGCGTCGGCGCGAAATAAACCTGTCCGAAAGAATGCGTATCGCTGTAAAACCTCAGCCGTGAAGTGGGGCCGAGCGCGGCCGCCTGCTGCAGGGCGAGCAACTCCGGTTCCGTGTCAGGCGCCGAGCTCCGGTAGACGAGGCTCGTGACCAGCGTGCTGCTGCGGCCGAGCTGGCCAAAACCCTCCGCCGTGTTCCGGTTGAGGTCGACGCCCCAGAAGTTGTCCGCGATCGTGCCGATGTCCGAATCAATGGCGCCTTGCGTGACGGGATTGCGCAGGTTCTTGCGCCGCATGCGGCCCTCGCGTGGCTGCTGGCGGTCCGCGGTCGTTGAGTCTGGATAAAGTTGTGTCTGGATGAAGCCGTCGACGTTGTTGACGGGCACGACGACGGCTTTCAGGTTTTCGACCAGGTACTGGCCGAAGCCCGCATCGGCCTTGCCGGCGACGAGCGTCTCGAAGAGCCCGGTGACAGCTTCGGGCGTCTGCCACTCTCGGGCGTGGATGCCGCCGTTCACGAGCACCGCGCCCTCCGCAAATCCTTCCGCGGTTGTCGTGTCCGCGTCGCCGATGACGTACGCCCAGATATCGCGGCCCGTGACCGTTTGGCCGACGACCCGTCCGGCCACTTCATCATGCAGCGTCAGGAGCGACTGGTGTTGGGCGAAGAGCGAGGCGTACTCGCGGAAGCCTGCGACCGGCGTCATCGACGCGACCGGAACCGGCGGCGGGAATCCGAGCGCGATATTCGTCCCGAGGTTGTCATTTTCCGTGTAGGCGAAGAGCACGTTGCCGCAACCCGGCTCAAACGGATTCGTAATCTCGCCATTGCCGTCGAAGACGCAATCGGCGACCGCCGGCGACGCAGCGGCGAGGAAAAGTGCGATGCCGGCAGTGCGGCTCAGCGATCCAGCCACTGCCGGACGTCCCGCTGCAGCTCAGCCGAGCCCTGCTTCGACGCGGCGAAGCGCCGGAGTTCCTCGCGAGCGCCGGCGCTCGCATCAAGCCTGAGCGCAAGCACGACCATGCGCCTCGACTCCTCCGAACGGGTCCCGGCGAGCCGCCGGCCAAGTTCGGCGGCGACCGCGGTATCGCCGAGCGCTGCGAGCGCGGCGGCCGCCGACGGTCCGATGTCGGGTTGCTCGAGTGCGTCGAACAGGAACTGGCGCGACGCAGCGTCGCTTTTGGCGAGCCGTCCGATTTCGAGCACGGCTGCCGAGGCGATCTCCGCGCGGCGGCTTGCGATCGAAAGCCGCCCGAACGCCCTCGGCGGATCGAGAGTGCGTGTGACAGCCGGGACCGCGGTGAGTGCGACCGGCCCATCCGCAAGGCCGAAGACGAGATCGAAAAGTTCGGCGTCCGCCAGCCGCTCGGCGAGGATCAGCGCAAGTTCATCGACGCGGCGGCCGAGTCCGATCGTCTCGATTATCGCGAGGCGCTGCGGACGGAGGAGCACGGGTGCCGCTGCCCGGAAGGCATCGGCGATGCCTGCGCGAACGGGATCGAATCCATCGTCGGTCGCGCGAACCGAAAATTGTTCGACGACTGTCGTGCGGCCCGCCGCGAGATCTGCGTGGGCCGCGCCGCGGGCGGCGTTTCGCTCCCAGTTGCGGAGCACGAACCGGGCGGTGGTCCCGGCATCATATAAAGGTGTCGCGCGATCGCCGTGATCGGGATCGATGCGCGTGTACACGATCGGGCGGCGGGATGTGAGTCGCAGGACCGTTTCCCGCGCCCGCGCGGTCGGCTCGAGGCGGGCGAGGGAATGCAGGCCGCGATCGAGCAGCCATTCCTGGGCGACGTCGGAAATCGTCCGGTCGTGCGCAATGAGGTCGAGACGCGCGGCGAGATCGGTGACGCGTCGCTCGGATGCAAGCGCAGAGAGTTCTGCGTCCACGGAGACGATCGCGGGACCCGTAATCGCCTGGCGCGCGCTTGCGGGGTCCACCACGCGGGCGGCCGAGGCCGCCTGCCCGGCGAGCCCTAGGGCGAGCGCAAGCGCAATGATTCGGGCTGTTCCCCCTCCCATGCGGGAGTTGGACCGGGAGGGGTCGGCCGAGTTTCCTCAGTCGCCCGGAGCCCCCGGCGCCGATGCGAGTGCGGGCTGTCCGCTCAGGAGATCCTTCCACGTGAGCTCGTGGCCCTTGCGCTTGCCTTTCGGCACGAGCTTCAGGCCCTCGGGCGAGATCGTGAGCGTGTACAGCTCCTCGTTTACGGCGAGTTCGCGTCTCAGTGGCTTTTCCAGCTTCGTTGCCATATTTCCTGACCGCCTCAGTGACTTTGGGGAAGGCTCAGGGTATGCGGTATATCACCCTTGAGCGCGAAGCGGCAAATCGCTCCGGTACAATCGGCGCGATGCCCCTGTCCGTCGTCATCCTGGCCGCCGGCCAGGGCAAGCGCATGGCGAGCGACCTGCCGAAGGTGCTCCAGCCGCTCGCCGGCCGGCCGCTTCTCGCACACGTCGTCGACACGGCGCGGTCGCTCGACCCGGACGCAATCCACATTGTGCACGGACACGGCGGTGAACGCGTCCGCGCTTCGATTCCAGGCGCGGACGTCCGCTGGGTGCTGCAAGCGGAACAGAAGGGCACGGGTCATGCAGTCGTCCAGGCCATGCCTGGTGTTCCGGACGACCACACGGTGCTCGTGCTCTATGGCGACGTGCCGCTCCTGAGCGCGGCGACGCTCACCGATCTCGTGGCGCGGGCCGGGCCGGATTCGCTCGCGCTCCTGTCTGCACGCCTTGCCGACCCGTCGGGCTACGGCCGCGTGATCCGGGACACCGCGGGACGCGTGGCGCGCATCGTCGAGGACAAGGACGCGAACCACAAGGAACTGGCCGTCCCGGAGATCAACACCGGCGTCCTGGCCGCACCGGCTGCAAGGCTTCGCGCCTGGCTCGGGGCGCTCAGGGCCGACAATGCACAGGGGGAGTATTATCTGACCGATTGCATCGCCGCCGCCGTGCGCGACGGTTGCGCGGTCGAAGCCGTCATCGCACAGACGGCAGCGGAGGTCCTTGGGGTGAACGACAAGCTCCAGCTCGCCGAGGTCGAGGCGACGCATCGCCGCACTCGCGCGACGGAGCTGATGTGCGCAGGCGTCACCCTCGTTGATCCGGCGCGCGTCGACATCCGCGGCGAAGTGAGCTGCGGCCGCGACGTCATGCTCGACGTCAACGTGATTCTCGCGGGAAAGGTGAAGCTCGGCGACGGCGTCCAGATCGGGCCGAACTGCTTGCTGCGCGACTGCGAGGTCGGCGCTGGTACCGTCGTCAACGCGAACTGCGTCCTGGAATCCAGCGTCATTGGCGCCAATTGCTCAATCGGTCCGTTCGCGCGCATGCGCCCCGGCAATCGGCTTGCAGACGGCGTGCACATTGGCAATTTCGTCGAATTGAAGAACAGTGAGATCGGCGCAGGCAGCAAGGCGAATCACCTGAGCTACGTCGGCGACACGACGATCGGCGCGAAGGTCAATGTCGGCGCGGGCACGGTGACTTGCAACTACGACGGCGTGAACAAGCACCGCACCGAGATCGGCGACGGCGCGTTCATCGGCTCGGGCACGATGCTGGTCGCGCCGGTGTCGGTGGGGGAAGGCGCAACGATCGGTGCGGGCTCGACTATCACGAAGCCGGCGCCGGCCGGGAAGCTGACGGTCGAACGCAGCCGGCAGCAGACGGTCGAGAACTGGAAACCTCCGGAGAAGAAGCCGGTCTAGGGGCGCGTCCTCGCCGCACGGCTGCGACGAGTCGCGACGTCCGGACCGGGGTTTTCCAGGACCTGAATGCGGTTCTCAGATGACTCGGCGCCGGCAGTTGAACATTCGAATAGAATGACCGGTCTATGTGCGGAATCGTCGGAGCGGTCGCTGACCGGGACGTCGTCCCGATCCTGATCGAAGGCCTGAGGCGCCTCGAGTACCGGGGCTATGATTCGGCGGGTGTCGCCGTGCTGAACGGCGGCTCCCACGTTTCGCGCCTGCGCGCCGTCGGCAAGGTGTCGAAGCTCTCAGAGGCGCTCGCCGCCACCCCCACCTCCGGACACCTCGGAATCGCCCACACCCGCTGGGCGACGCACGGCGTGCCCAACGAGCGGAACGCCCACCCGCATGTGTCGCGCGACGGCGTCGCAATCGTGCATAACGGCATCATCGAAAACCATGAGGAACTCCACGACGAGCTCGAAAAGCTCGGCTACGAGTTCACTTCAGAGACGGATACGGAAGTCATCGCGCACCGCATCCACTATCACCTGGGCGAGAGCAAGAACCTGTTCGCGGCGGTGCAGAAGACCGTCACAGAGCTGCGCGGTGCTTATTCGCTCGCGGTCATGTGGGGCGAGGATCCGGATTGCATCGTACTCGCGCGTGCCGGCTGCCCGGCGTTGATCGGCATCGGTGAGAAGGAGAACTTCGTCGCCTCGGACATCGCGGCACTCCTGCCCGTGACGCGGAAGTTCATCATCCTGGAGGAGGGCGACGTCGCCTGCATCCGGCGCAAGAGCATCGAGATCGTCGATGCAGGCGGCCGGAAGGTCGAGCGCAAGCCCTACATTTCGGAGCAGAGCGCGGAAGCCGCCGAGCGCGGCCAGTACCCTCACTTCATGCTGAAAGAGATCTACGAGCAGCCGCGCGCGGTTGCACAGACGCTCTCGGAGCGCGTCGCCGGCGGCCGCCTGCTGTCGCAGGCTTTCGGTCCCGCCGCGATGGAGGTCTTCAAGCGCACGACGTCCGTGCACATCGTCGCCTGCGGTACGAGCTACCACGCGGGGATCGTCGCCCGCTATTTCATTGAGCAACTCTGCCGCGTGCCCTGCCGGGTCGAGATCGCGAGCGAGTTCCGCTACCGCGATCCGGTCGTTCCTGCCAATTCGCTGTTCGTCTCGATTTCACAGTCGGGCGAGACCGCCGACACGCTCGCGGCGCTTCGGCTCGCCCGCAAGGCGGGGTTCCTGTCGACGCTCGCGATCTGCAACGTCCCTGAAAGCTCGCTGGTGAGGGAATCCGAGCTCGTGCTCCTGACGCGCGCGGGACCGGAGATCGGCGTCGCCTCGACCAAGGCCTTCACGACTCAGCTCGCCGCGCTCGGCATGCTCGTCATCGCGATCGGCAAGCATCACGGGCTGCCGCCCGAGCGCGAGAAGACGCTCGTGCAGCGGCTGCTCGAGCTGCCCGCGATGCTCGAGCAGACGCTCGCGCTCGACCCGGTCATCCAGGAACTGGCAAAGAAGATCGAGCCGAAGCACCACGCGCTCTTCCTCGGTCGAGGCGCCATGTTCCCGATTGCGATGGAGGGGGCGCTCAAGCTCAAGGAGATCTCCTACATCCATGCGGAGGCCTATGCGGCGGGTGAACTGAAGCATGGGCCGCTCGCGCTCGTCGACGCCGACATGCCAGTGATCGCGGTCGCGCCGAACAACGACCTGCTCGAGAAGGTGAAATCAAACCTCCAGGAGGTGCGCGCGCGCGGCGGCATGCTGTACGTGTTCGCGGACCCGGAGTCCGGAATCGAGCCGTCGGACGGCGTTCAGGTGATCACCATGCCGCGGCACGTCAGCTACTTCCAGTCGCCGGCTGTATACACGCTGCCGCTGCAGTTGCTCGCCTATCACACCGCCGTGCTGAAGGGCACGGACGTCGATCAGCCGCGCAATCTCGCGAAGAGCGTCACGGTCGAATGAATTGGAATTAGAGGGGACGTTCACCTTTAGCACCGCAGCTGTCGCGAAATCGCTAGCATCACGCTAAAGGTGAACGTCCCCTCTAATTCTTGATCTGATGTTCGACGCCCGCTTCTACAGACGCTACTATGTCGACCCGCGCACAAGGGTCGCATCGCGTGCAGATGCGGTCCGGCTCGGGCGCTTCGTCTGCGCCTACACGAGCTACCTCGGCTTCACGGTGAAGCGCGTTCTCGACGCGGGCTGCGGGCTCGGGCAGTTGCGCGGGCCGGTACGGGAGTCTTTCCCTCGCGCCCGTTACGTCGGGCTCGAGACGAGCGACTACCTGTGCCGGCGCTATGGCTGGGTGCGCGAAAGCATCGCCGACTACGCGCCGGAATCGCCCTTCGACCTCGTTTTCTGCCACGACGTCCTGCAGTACCTGGCCGATCGCGAGGCGGTGTGCGCGCTCGTCAATCTCAGCCGGTTGTGCCGCGGCGCCCTTTACTTCAGCGTGCTGACGGCCGAGGACTGGCGGCGGAATGCCGATCGCGCGCGGACGGATTCCGGGGTACGTCTGCGGCCAGCCGCCTGGTACAAGGCCCGTCTCGCGCGGCATTTCCGTCCCTTGGGCGGGGGCTTGCTGGTCCGGCACGGCTATCAGCCGTTACTTTGGGAGCTGGAACGGCCCTGGATCGCCGCGAGGGGCGCGGGCTCGCCCCCGCGCGGGGCGAATTGATCTAGAATCGGCGCCTGATTTCGGGGTCCCGATGCGGACCAACAACATGGGGAGCGATCGACAATGTTGAAGCATTCGGGCCTCGGTGCCCTCGGTACTGCCGCCCTGGCGGCCTTCACGCTCGCCGCCTGCGGCGGTTCGGGCAGCGCCAACGACGAGTTGCCGCTCATTCGCGCGACTGTCTCGATCAAGTCCGTATCACAGGGCGGGGTCTGCGAGACCGTCCCGGTCCGCATGACGCCGAAGGAACTCATCGGCCAGGCGAACAAGTATGCGAACAACCGCATGATGGTCGCCGAGATCGTCACGACGGGTCCGACCGACGAGAACGGCGCACCGATGTGCAACGGCTCGGGCCAGACCCTGCCGCTCGCACCAGGCAACTGGGAATTCAGCGCGCCGCTCGCCTCCGGTTCAGCAACCTGCACGCGCAACATCCAGGCCGACGGCGACCTGGCAATCAACTTCATCGACGGCGTCGCAGGTTGCGGCGGACTGGCCGCGGCCGCGCCGACGGACGCACAGATGCCCGCCGAGGGCGAAGTGCCGGCCGAAGGTTTGGCTCCCGTCGAGCCGCCCGCGAACTGACGTTCCGCGGTCATTACCGATTAGGGGCCGGCACGGGCAACCTTGCCGGCTTTTCTATCTGTGCCGAGCCCGATTCCTTTTTACCTGCCGCCGCTTCTCGCAATTGCCGGCCGGCTCGCGCCGAAGGCCGCCGCGCGGTTCATGGCGGACATGATTTCGCGGCCGCGCGGGCGCAATCCGACCCAGCCCTGGGAACTCTCGACCGGTACCGCCGGCCGCGCGATCGAACTGCGGACCGGGCTGCACGCACAAAGCTGGGGCGAGAGCGGCCCGCTCGTGCTTGCGCTGCACGGCTGGCGCGGACGCACGACGCAGTTCCGTCCACTGGCGACGGCGCTGCTCGCACGCGGGATGCGCACCCTCGCAGTCGACCTGCCGGGCCACGGCGTGTCAGTCGGCGACAGCGCGACGCCGCGCCTGCTCGGCGAGATCCTGGTCGATATCGAGCGCATCGTGGGGCCGGTGCATGCTGCGGTAGGACATTCCTTCGGTGGCGCGGTGCTTGGCGCCGGCCTCGTCTACGGATTCCGCCCGAAGCGGCTCGTCATCGTCTCGAGCCCGACGCGAGTGAGCCGCATCCCGGTCTTCATCGCGAAGGAAGCCGGGCTGCCGCCGCGCGCCATGAAGGAGTTTGTGAAGATCCTCGATGAGGATGCCGGGCGGCCGTCCGCCGAGCTCGACCTCGTTTCGACGGCGCCAAAGAGCGGGATTCCGGCGCTCGTCATACACGACCTGAAGGACGCGGTGATTCCCTACGTCGAGGCGGAAGCGCTGGCGAATGCCTGGCCGGGCCTCAAGGTCATGACGACTTCCGGCAAGGGCCACCGCGACATCCTGTCGTCGCCAGACGTGCTGAAAGCGATCGTCGAGTTCATCGATCCCGCGGCGCCAGCCGGCCCGCCGTAAACGGCGACCTTCAGGGCTTGGGCGTCGTGTTCGCGGTGACGAGTTCAGGCGCCACCGTGATCCGCAGCCGCCCGTAGGGCGAGGCCGGCAAGGCCGCTTCGCCGCGCCTTTCGATCCACGCGAGCGCTTCCGGCGACAGCATGTCGCCCTCTCGCCGGCTGTCCGGCGGCGCGCCGAGCAATGCCGCCGGTGTGAAGACGACCAGGTACCTGCCCTTTTTGTCGGCAGGATCGATGCCGAGCGAGACGGAGAGCCCTGTTTCGCCGCCGACGGTCGCGAGCGCGGGCTCGAGCCGCAGGCTTTCGAGGCCTGTCATGTACACGACGATGAATGTGTCGTCGAGCAGCGCGACCACCGGATAGAAGACACCCGCGCCATCGCCGCCTTTACCGTCAAAGAGGCTCTTGACGCGGACGCGGTATGGCGCGCTTTCGGAGGGCAGCTCGAAGGCGACGAACGGACTGAGTCCGCTGTGGAAATCGAACACGGGGCTCGAAAGATCGACGACGGCGTCCGCGTTGCCTTGCTGCGGCAAGGCGGTGAACTGAAAGCCGGACGGATCGTCGCAGCAAGGCGTCGCTTTGGCGTAGGTGGCGAGACGCGCCTCCGTGGTCTCCGGGTACGATTGCGAGGACTGCGTCGCGCAACCGCCCAGGGACGTCGCCGCGATCGCTGCGAGGATTGCGATTGAAATCCGCATTGAAGCCGCAGGCTAGCATGAAATCCATCTCGGTCGCCGTGGTCGGCGCCGGGCTTGCCGGCATCGCCTGCGCGCGGCGTCTTCGCGAAGCGGGCGCGCAAGTGCGCGTGTTCGAGTCGCAACGTTCGCCGGGCGGGCGGCTCGCCACGCGACGGTTCGCCGCAGCAAGCTTCGATCACGGCGCGCAGTACCTGACGGCGACGGACACGAAATTCCGCGGCGTGCTCGAGTCGGCTCAGTATGCAGGCGCAGCAACTCACTGGCGGCCAACCTGGCGGGATGGGGATCGTGGGCGCGAACTGTGGATCGGATACCCCGCCATGAGTTCGCTGGCGCGATTCCTCGCCAGGGACCTCGACGTCGAGTACGGTGCGCGCATCCTGCGGCTCGAGCGCGACCGCGGGGGCTGGGCCCTGATGGACGATCGCGGTTCCGCTCACGCGGATTTCAGCGCAGTTGCGCTCGCGGTGCCGGCGCCCGCTGCCGTAACGCTCGCGGGTGCGCACACGTCCCTCGGGGCGCGCGCGAAGGCGGTGTCGATGGCGCCCTGTTGGGCGGCGCTCGCCGCGTTCGATTCGCCGCTCGATGGCGTGCCGGATGCGGGCTTGCTGGACGATCCGGTGCTCGACTGGTTTGCCAGGAACGGATCAAAGCCGGGGCGCGAGGCACCGGACTCCTGGGTGCTCCACGCGTCTGCCGACTGGTCGCGGGCCGAATACGATCAGCCGGCCGAAAACGTGCAGCGTGCCTTGCTCGGCCGGTTTTCGGAGCGCATTGGCAGGGTGCTGCCGCGCGCGCTCCTGTCCGACGGGCATCGCTGGCGGCACGCGCGCGTGGAAACTCCGCTTCGCGAGCCGTTTCTCCTCGACCTCGAAGCGGGGATCGGATTCTGCGGCGATTGGTGCCTCGATGCGCGTGCTGAAGCGGCCTGGCTTTCCGGGGATACGCTCGGAACGGCGCTTTCAGAGGCGCGGCACGCGGTGAGCTCCGGTAAGATGCGCGGCAGTCGATGAGCAATTCGCGCCTCGCTTTATTCCTGGCCGTCGCGCCAGCGCTGTGGCTTGCAGCCTGCGCAAGCGACGCGCCGCCCACGCCGGAGTCCGACAGCATGCAGAGACCTGCGCCGGTGCCGCCGATCGCCGCCGTCCGGCCCCACGTCATCGAATCACCGAACGGCAGCCGGACGGACGAGTACTACTGGCTGGGCGGCGACACTCGTGAAAGCAAGGAAGTGCTCGCCCACCTCGAGGCGGAGAACGCCTACAAGGCGGCAATGACCGCCCACACGCAGGCGCTCGAGGACCGCGTGTATGGCGAGATCATCGCGCGCCTCAAGCAGGACGACTCGACCGTGCCTTACCGCAAGCGCGGGCACTGGTACTACACGCGCTACGAGACCGGCAAGGAATATCCGGTCTATGCGCGGAAGGCAGGCGATCTGTCGGCGGCGGAACAGGTGATGCTCGACGGCAATGCGCTTGCCGAGGGTCGCGAATTCTTCGAGATCGGCGCGATGGCCGTTGCGCTGGACAATCGCCTGCTGGCCTGGGTCGAGGACACGGTCGGCCGCCGCCAGTTCACGCTGCGATTCAAGGATCTCGCGACCGGTGAAACCCTGCCGGACCGCGTCGACAACGTAGATCCCTATGTCGCCTGGACCGCGGACAGCAGGAGCGTGCTCTATGTGGAGAAGCACCCGGTGACGCTGCTCGGCTACCGCGTGCGCCGGCACGTCCTGGGCACAAACCCGGCGCAGGATGCGCTGATCTACGAGCAGGACGACGAGAGCTTCTATACGAGCGTCGCGACCACGAAGGACGAGCGCTACATCGAGATCTTCGCGCGCAGCACGGTTTCCACCGAGATGCGCTATGCCGACGCCGCCGACCCGGAACTCCGCATCCACGTGTTCCTGCCACGCGAGCGCGATCACGAGTATTACACCGAGCATTTCGACGGCCGCTGGATCATCCGCAGTAACTGGAAGGCGCCGAACTTCCGGTTGATGGAGGTGAAGGTCGGCGAGGAAGCCGACCGCGCAAACTGGCGCGAGATCCTGGCGCACCGCGACGACGCTTTCATCCTTGGCCTCGACGTGTTCCGCGAGTTCCTCGCGATCGAGGAACGCTCGGGCGCGATGCGGAAGATCCGCATCCGGCCCTGGAGCGGGGGCAAGGACTTCTTCATCTCCGCGGATGAGGCGGCGTACACGACCGCGCTCGGCCAGAACGCTGAGATCGACACGCAGATCGTGCGTTATGAGTATGTTTCGCTGACGACGCCTGACACCGTGTACGACTACGACATGCGGACGGGCGAACGCCAGCTGATGAAGCGCATGCCGGTGCTGGGGACTTTTGATCCTGCGCAATATCAAACCGAGCTGCTGTGGGCACCGGCGCGGGATGGTGCAAGAGTGCCCGTATCGCTCGTCTACCGCAAGGGCTTCAAGCGCGACGGGACGGCGCCGCTGCTCCAGTACGGCTATGGATCCTACGGCTATTCGATGGATCCGCATTTCTCGATTGCGCGGCTGTCATTGCTCGACCGGGGATTCGTGTTCGCGCTCGCACACATTCGCGGCGGCCAGGAAATGGGCCGGCGCTGGTACGACCAGGGCAGGCTCCTCAACAAGAAGAACACGTTCACCGATTTCATCGACGTCACGCGCTTCCTCGTCAAGGAAGGCTATGCCGACCCGAAGCGCGTGTCCGCGATGGGCGGAAGCGCCGGGGGCCTGCTCATGGGCGTTGTCGCGAACATGGCGCCGGCCGATTACCGCGCGATCGTTGCGCAGGTGCCGTTCGTCGACGTCGTGACGACGATGCTCGACGAGAGCATCCCGCTCACGACCAACGAGTTCGACGAGTGGGGCGACCCCAAGAAGAAGGAGTACTACGACTACATACTGTCGTACTCGCCCTACGACAATGTCGCGAAGCAGGACTACCCCGCTATGCTCGTGACGACCGGCTTCTGGGACAGCCAGGTGCAGTATTACGAGCCCGCAAAGTGGGTTGCACGCCTGCGCGCGCGCAAGGCCAGTTCGAACCCGCTTCTATACCGCACGACGATGGAGGCCGGCCACGGAGGCAAGTCCGGACGTTTCGAGCGCTTCCGCGAGATTGCCGAGGAGTACACTTTCATCCTCGACCAGTCAGGTATCGCGGAATAAGGTTTCTTCCGATGAACCTCAGTCGCATCGAGCAAGTTGCGATTCCGGTCCGCGACCTGGCGCGCGCCACGGCCTTCTACCGGGATACGCTCGGCATGAAGCTGCTGTTCGAGGTGCCGCCGCAACTCGCGTTCTTCGACTGCGACGGCATCCGGCTTGCGCTGTCGATCTCCTCGGACCCGATGTACGATCCGCCGGGTTCGATCGTCTACTACCGGGTCCCGGACATCGAGGCCGCGCACGCGGAACTCGAGGGGCTTGGCACCGAGTTCCTGCGGGGACCGCACAAAATCGCTGAACTCGGCGACATCGAGGTCTGGATGGCGTTTTTCGAGGACACCGAAGGCAACACGCTCGCGATCACGACTGAAAAGCCCGTCGCGCGCGGATGACGGCGCTGACGTTCATCGAGCGTAGCCTTTCGCGTGCGGTCGACGTGCGGCCGGCGGAGGTGCGCGGCCTCCTGGCCGCCTTTGCCTACCACTTCCTGCTCTTCACTGCGTATTACATCCTGCGGCCGCTCCGCGACAGCATGGGCGTGACGAGCGGCGTCGAGAACCTCGACGACCTCTTCGGTTACACCCTGCTCGGGATGCTGGTCGCGGTGCCGCTCTTCGGCTGGATCAGCGGACGCTTCCGACGCGCCGTGTTCCTGCCATGGACCTACCTGTTCTTCATCGCCCAGCTGGTCGTGTTCTGGGCGCTCTTCACGGCGCGTGACGACGACCGGACGCCGGCCATGGTGTTCTTCGTCTGGGTCAGCGTCTTCAACCTGTTCGTCGTATCGGTGTTCTGGAGCTTCATGGCCGACCTGTTCGACAAGGAACAGGGCAAGCGCCTGTTCGCTGTGATCACCTCGGGCGCGAGCGTCGGCGCGATGACGGGTTCCGCGATCACGGCGTTCCTCGCGAAGGCGGTCGGCGACGTCAACCTGCTGCTGGTCTCGGCGGCATTGCTCGCCTCGACGCTCCTGCTGATGCGCTACCTCCTTGTCTGGTGCGCGAGCCGGGAGGACGGCGGCGCGCGTGTCGAGGAGCGGCCGATCGGCGGCAATCCGTTCGCCGGCCTCAAGCTCGTCTTCACGTCGAAGTACCTGTCCGGCATCGCGGCCTTCGTGTTCCTGATGGCGGCTGTCAACACCTTCCTGTACCTGCAGCAGGCGGGGCTGCTCAGCATCCACTACCCGGATCCTTCGGCGCGCACCGCGTTCCTGGGCGGGATCGAACTGACGATGAGCGTGCTCACGCTGCTTCTGCAGCTGTTTGCGGTCGGGCGATTGACGCAGCGTGCGGGGGTTGCGCGCATGATCGTGCTAGTGCCGCTCTTCGTCGTGGCGGGCTTCCTGCTCATCGCCGCGTCGCCGACGCTCACGACGCTCGTCGGCGTCTTCATCGCGCGGCGGGTCGGCCAGTACGCGATCGTGCGGCCCTGCCGCGAGATGCTCTACACGACGGTCGCCCGTGAATCGAAGTACAAGGCGAAGAACGTCAACGACACGCTCGTTTACCGGACCAGCGATTTCGCCGTGGCGAAAGCGCACGACGCGATCGTCTCGGCCTACTCGGCGAGCCTGGCGGGCATAGCGGTCGTGGGGGCCGGCGTCGCAGCCGCCTGGGCGGTCACTGCGTTCCTGCTCGGCCGCGCCCATGAGCGCATGGCCGAAGCGGGGCAGAAGACCTGACTATTCCTCGAGCCGGAAGCGCAGGCGCGTCTCGACACGCTGCTCGACGATCGTTCCGTTGACGACGCGGGGCTCGTAGCGCCAGCGCTTGACGGCGTCCATCGCCGCGCGATCGAAGACACCCGCCGGTTCCGCGGCGCTGACGCTGGGATCGCGTGTGGTGCCGTCCTTCGTGACGGTAAATTCGAGATCCACCCAGCCCTCAGTCCCGCGTTCGCGCGCGCGCGTGGGATAACCGGGGGCGATGAAGAATGTCCGGCGCATCTGATTCTCGGGCAGCACCGCAGGCGCGGCATCCGCGGCCGCCGGCCGCACGATGCGCAGCGACATGATCTTGGCCGAGAGGTCCGAGACCTCGGCCGCTGATGCGCCGGCATCGGCCGCTGCGCGGAGGAGTATATCGGCGCGGTCCGGGTTGTTCGCAGCAAGCGCGGCGCGGGATTCAGCCAGGGTTCGCGAGGCGAGCAGTGCACTCGTGTCCGCGAGTCCCTCGAAATCGGGGTCGGCCGCACGCAGCAGGTCGACGTAGTGCCGGGCGGAATCTCCCTTGGGCTCCACCAGGCGCCCCTGTGCGAGGCGCTGATTGGCGAGCATGAGAAGCTTCGAGTTGTCGGCGCGGATGTTGCCGATGCGGGCCGCGTCAATGTCCGCGCGCATCATCGCGATCTGGGTCCGGTCGACGTCGAGTTCCATGGCGCTCTGCAGCCAGCGGCTGGCATCGTCGAGGCGGTTCTCGCGGATGGCCTTCTGCGCATTGCTCTGCAGGAGGATCGCGAGCGCGCCGATGCCTTCCTGCACGCCGCTGCCTGCGGGATCGAGCTTGCGGGCGGAGAGCAGGTAGGCGTGCGCGCTGTCCTTGCCAATGAGCTGGTTCGTGCGCATGCGCTCGTTGGCAAGCTGCACGAAGGCCTGCACGCGGACCGACGGCAGTTGCTCCGTCGCCGCAGATTCAATGGGACGGCCGAGCGTGTCGACCGCGCGCACCGGCTGCCCGGACTGGCTCAACAGGGCGCGCTCGCGCTCGAGCTGGCTGACGAAGAACTCGAGGCGGGGATGGTCGGGGCGCACGGAGCGCACGGCGTCTACCGCGCTCGCGAGGCGTGTCACGTCCTGTTCCATCAGCGCGCGTTCCGCCTGCACGAGGAGCTCGTCGGCCACGCTGTCGATGCCGCGGCGCGCGAGCCCATTGCCCGGGTCGCGGGCGAGCACCGCACGATAAAGTTCAAGCGCGTTCTGCCCGGGCGGCTCGATCAGCGCGCCCTGGGATAGCGCGAGTCCGGCGGCGTCCAGCAGCTTCTGCACGCGCGACTCCTCCGCCGGGTCGGTGGTCGCGACCGGCGCGGGCGCGGGCGTCGTCGATCCGGTGGAGATCCGGTTCCACGGCTCCCATTCCATGATGCCCCAGGCGACGAGAATGATCGGGATGAGAAGCAGACTCCTTCGGCCCCAGCGGCGCACACTTGGGTCGTCGAGCTTCAGCTTCAGCGGCGCGAGGATCGGAGTCTCGGTCGTGCCGCCGAACAGCTGGTTCTTGTGGCGCGGCGGCATCGTCGCCGTGAGGTCCGTGCCATTCGCGCGGCGCTGCGTGGCGTCCACGAAGTTGCGGATGCGCTCGGCGGAGGCCGGCTTGTGCAGGAAGCGGAAAATGATGCCTTCGGAGACGAGCGGGGCGAGCTCATGCTCGTCGTCACGCCGGCCCGCGACGATGATCGCGAGATCCGGGAACTGCCTGTGGATCTGTGTGACGAGATCCTTGGTGTCGTGGTCAGCGAGCGAGGAATCGATCAGGAGCACTGCGTTGCCGGATGCGACCATGAGGTCCGCCGCGTGCGTCGCGTCATCCGCGCGCCATACGCGGTGCGTCCCGGCGAGCGAATCGCGCAGGAGATCGATCAGCGCCGGATCAGCCGAGAGCACGACGACATTCGCGCTGCCGGGCCGCGCCTGCGGTTCCGTTGCGCCGTCATTCGGTGCTTCGGCGTTCGAATAGTCGATGATCACTGGCTGCATGAACCCGCGCAAAAGTGCGTCGCCACAGGCAAGGGTGCCCATGACCGACAGGAGGGTCAATCCTTGACAAAATCGGTCGTGGCGAACGAGACACAGGTCGCGTTTCCGGGAGGCGCTGGGGCATCGGGTTCGAAAAACCCCACGGACTCCGCGACTTGCAGAAATGCATCCCCAGGGTGTCCACAGGACCGCCTGGGGAGTTGCTGTGGCGCCACATCGGCAGCCGTTTTTTCGAGTTTCACAGAATTATGTGAACCTCGACAGGGACTGGAAGGCGCCGGTAAGGTGGTCCGGCCTCGCGACAAGTGGGGGCTGCAACGGGAGTGGCGGTTATTAAGCGACAGATCACGTTCGTATCGACCTTGCCAGCCGAGAACTATCACCAGCTCGAAGTGTTGCTGTTTTTCAACGGACGGCAGCACCGGGTCCGTAAAGGCATCGAGACCGCGATCGACCGCTACGGCTCGCCCGAGATCGTTGCCGAGGGCAAGTCGCTTCGCGTGCGGGTCGCGGGCCCTTCCGACGCGCAATGCCTGTTTGCAGTCGAGCGCGAGGGCACGACGTCGCGGCCAGTGGGCGTGATCCTCTACGTGCGCGACAGCTTCGAGCGGATCACCGTCCTGCATCTCGTCGTGGCCGAGCCCTACGCCGTCGGCGGGCCGCGCGCCGGCTACAACCTGCTGCTCCGACTCGTGCAGGCCGTCAAGCGCGTTGCGCGCTGCACCTCCGGCATCCGGCACGTCGAACTTGTCTACTCACAGAGCAGGCCCCGCGTCGCCTACGCTTGACGCTGCCGGGTCGGATTGAACTAAAGGGGACGTTCCCCTTTAAGATAGGGGCTCTCCCCTTAAAGGGGAACGTCCCCTTTAGTTCAATGGAGATCTTCATGAAACGCCTGATTCATCCGCTGCTCGCAGCCACGCTGCTCATGTTCGCGACCCTGCCCGCATATGCCGATTCGAAGGAAGTGATCGATGCGGAGGTCAATGATGCGAAGGCCGAACTCTTCAAGCAGTCGAGTGCCGCAAAGGATCTCGCCGCAAAGGCCGTCGGGATTCTCTGGTTCCCGAAGGTCGTAAAAGGCGGCGTGGGAATCGGAGGCGAATTCGGCGAGGGCGCATTG
>Ga0105107_10000369_pt1 | contig 27963 bp, 28 predicted proteins | sample PPLLaktember2015_6_FD_79335 | JGI IMG/M metagenome (GOLD analysis project Ga0105107, IMG submission 79335) | Freshwater sediment microbial communities from Prairie Pothole Lake near Jamestown, North Dakota, USA - PPLs Lake P8 Core (1) Depth... | ecosystem: Environmental > Aquatic > Freshwater >... | reverse complement strand
TGAAAGGAACGGCGCTCCGATGAGCAAACGCTATTCTGTCTTGGCGGCCCTTGTCGTCTTTTGTCTGACGGGAGTAGTTGTCGCGGCGGCGGTCTGGGCCGCTCGTCCTGCGCCTTCCGCGCCCGGGCAAGCGCCGCCGGTCTCTCTAGAATCCAACCTGACCCTCGGCGTCGAAGATGGGGACGAAAAGCTGATGTTCGGCCGAATCGTGCGTATTGATGTCGACAGCCGCGGAAATATCTATGCCCTCGACTACAAGTTCCGCAGGGTCAGCGTGTTCGATAGCCAAGGAAACCTCCTGAGGCAGATCGCCGTTCCCGAGGGGCAAGGCCCCAGAGAGGCGACGAATTTGAGTGGAATTGCTGTAACGCCCGGAGGCACGCTTTTCATCAACGACATGAGGAAGGTGATCGTCTACGGATCGGACGGCGAATATTGCCGCACTTTTATGGTCGATTTCATGATCTCCTCGATCGGCTGCCCCGGCACGGAGGAATTCGTCGCCATCGGGCCGCACGAAGGGAAGATCCTGCATGTCTTCGATGCCCAAGGCAAGCACATCGACTCATTCGGCGACTTGTTCACGCCGCCCGGCGAGTTGGAGCCGATGAAAGAGATGCCGATGTTCGGCGCGCCCATCCTTTTCAATTGCGCGAAGGACGGGCGCATCTTTGTGCTGAATCCTCATAAATATGAAGTGTCGGTGTTCAAGGACCGAAAGCTCGAACGGACAATCGAGGGGAGGAATGACGAATTCAAACCCATCCAAAAGATGGGTCGGGGCTTTATCTCCACGGCCGCGCACATTGTTTCAAGCGGCGATCTTGTCTTCGTCGCACTCCAGAAGCTCGACCCGCTGGCCAAAAAGACTGCTGATGTCTTTCGGGCTGAGAAGCAAGCCGGGTCTGTAGACCTGCCGGGGACGCCCCACGTCACCGACGCCCAGGGCATGATCTACATCGCCGAAGAAGAGGGGTTCCCAAAGGTCGTTCGTTACGCCGTGACCTGGAAGGTCAAGTAGCGAGCCGCTCGCGGATCGCCTTCAGGATCTCGCGGAGCCCGAGGAAGATCTCAAGGAGGGCCTCCCCTTATAGGTTCGAAGCGGGTATTAGGAAATCCCGGCCGTGGGTGACAGTCGGGGTCAGGCGGATGTCCTACCTGGCGTCCATTGGCTTAAGCGGATTGCCCTTTAATATGTCTTCCACCTCTTCAAAACCGGTCGGAAACGCGAAGTTGTAACGTGCAGGAAGAGCAAAAACATACTTGGCATTGCGGCCAAGTTCACTTGGCGGAATCGGCGCTGCACCTACACGGAACTCATCCTTAAGCAATGATGCCCATTGATCAAGGGTGAAGATCATGATGGGAATATCCTGTCTTGGATCCTGAGAAGTCCATAGAGGGTGCCTAATGGAAATCTGCGGTCCAGTTGCAGCGATATTGCCGCTTTGTGAATCTGTTATGCCAAGGCCCTTCCACTCAGCCGCCACGATCGTGTAGCCTTTCCAGCTTTCTGGAAGGGCGAAATCGAAACCATACCGAGTATTTTTATAGATTTTTGAGTCTATCGATGGATTGCCGCAGGCAGAAAGTGACACAGCAGCAACTAAAAATGTTACAAGGTAAAGGTATAGGGATTTTCTTTTTTCGCTCGGCATGTAAGCGCCGGCTTCGGGCTCAGAATCAACCCTTCCGCTCACAATGAAAGGATATCCCGGCCGTGGGGGGAGAGTCAAGAAATCGAGATCCGGCAGCCCGCGGCCGCGGCGGGCGGAAGATCGGGCGGATCGCGCTCAGAATCTCGCGGATCTGGAGGTAGAGCTTGAGGAGGGCCTCTTGGCGGAACGCTTCTGGAACAGATCCTCGCGCACGTCCAGATGTCCGGCGGTTGATGGCGGGAGTCCGTTCTGCTATCATGAGGGGGCTTTCCAAGGGCGGGAAATGGTCAAGGCTTTAGCGCATGCCTTTGAAAGCATAGATAATAAATAGCTTACAAGCGCAGACCGTGGGCGGTTAGCTCAGTTGGGAGAGCGCGGCGTTCGCAACGCTGAGGTCGGGAGTTCGAGTCTCCTACCGTCCACCATTTTTTTCCCCGTCTCCCGGCTGGTTGGGGTTGCGGGGCGGAGACGCCATGATCAGCCATGAGATCTGGATGCTGGCCGGAACCGCCGCCGCCCTCGGCCTCGTCCACACCGTGATCGGACCCGATCACTATCTCCCCTTCATCGTCATCGGCCGGGCCCGCAACTGGACCCTGCGCAAGACCCTCGGCGTCGCCTTCCTGGCCGGCCTCGGCCACATCCTGAGCTCGGTCGTCCTCGGCTTCGCCGGCATCGCTCTGGGGATCGCGGTGGCCAGGCTCGAGGGCGTCGAGTCCACCCGCGGCACCGTCGCGGCCTGGCTCCTCATCGGCTTCGGCTTTGCCTATTTCATCTGGGGTATGCGCCGGGCCTGGCGCGCCAAGCCCCACGTCCATCCCCATCTCCACGACCACGAGGACGCCGCGGTCCATCCCCACGGTCCGGACCAGGGCCCGCACGACCCCTCCCATGAGCATGTCCACCGGCACGCCCATGCCCACACGCACGTGCTGGCCGAGCACGCCCATCCCCACGGCGAAGTTCCCAAGAAGGCCAACATCACGCCGTGGGTGCTGTTCACGATCTTCGTCTTCGGCCCCTGCGAGCCGCTCATCCCGCTCGTCATGTACCCGGCGGCCCGGCACAGCACGGCCGGCGTCGTCCTCGTCGCCGCGGCCTTCGGCCTGGCGACCCTCGCGACCATGCTTGTCATCATCGCCGCGGCGTCCTACGGGGCGAGCTTCGTCAAGCTGGGCAAGCTCGAGCGCTATTCCCACGCCCTGGCCGGCCTGATGATCTTCGTCTCCGGCCTGGCCGTCCAATTCCTCGGCCTCTAAACCTGGGCCATTCATGAAAACGCCTGGTTATTCCATCAAACCTGAAGCCCTAAGGCTCCGATGACGTTCGTCGCCGACTGCATGCTCGGCCGGCTGGCCAAGTGGCTCCGGATCCTCGGCTTCGATGTCCTCTACTTTTCGAAAGCGGAGGACCGGGAGCTCGTCGCGATCGCCCGGAGCGAAGGGCGCGTTCTCCTGACGCGGGATACGGGGCTCATCGAGAAGACGGCCAGGCGGCCGAACCGCCTCTTCATCCGCAGCGACGATTGGCAGGACCAAATCGTCCAGGTCCTCGACGAGCTCGAGCTCTGGGACGAGGTCCGGGCCAACACGCGCTGCATCGCCTGCAATCTGCCGCTCAAGCCGCTCCCCCGGGAGCGGGCCAAGAACCTCGTCACGCCCTACGTCGGCGAGCACGCGTCGTCCTTCGCCGTCTGCCCGGGCTGCTCGCGCGTCTTCTGGCAGGGCACGCACTACGGCGACATGGAGCGGAGGATCGGGAAGCTCTTCGAGCGGCGAGGCAGAACTAGAGCCGGATGATCTCGACGCCCTTGCGCTCGAAGCGCAACAGGTGCTCGTCGCGGGTGTAGATCACCCGGCAGCCGGCGGCGAGAAGGCTCGACAGGATGAGCGCGTCGATGGCCGGAATCCCCGTCCCGTACGATATCGAAGCGGCCTCGTCCGCCGCTTCGCCGGTGAGTTCGAGCTCCGTCATCGAGCGCGAGACGAGCGCGCCGAGATCGGGCCACGGGATCCCCCGGCGATGCGCGAGCCGCTTGAGCTCGAAGCGGGTCAGGACGGACACCGCGATGTCTTCGTTCTCGAGGATCCCCAAGGCGACGGGATCGCCTTCGCGAAGGGCGAAGAAGAACCCGGTGTCAGCCCCGATCATCGGATTCCCTCGTTCGCTCGGCGTGGACCTCGTCCCAACCGCCCAGGTCCGCCGCACTGAGCAGCCGCGTCAATTCCCCCTTCGCTCTCTTTCTTGCTTCGGCATCCAGATGGCTTTCCACGGCCGTCCGGATGAGCCGGGAAACGGATGTTTGACGAGCCCTGGCTGCGTTGCGCAGTTCCTCCAATGTCCCCTCTGGAAGATAGAACGAGACGGCAGGCATATTTTTCTCACTTCAATACATATATCATAATAAGATGTATGTCAATATCGAGACCGCAAAAAGGTGAAAGCTGGGTTGGCGGCCACCCATAGGGAAGGTTGACTTTCCGGGGATGTTCCTTTAGAAAGAACGCAGACAACCTATCCAAATTTCCCGAGGAGGGCCCCATGAAGACCCGTCTCCCCTTTGCCCGGGCCGTTTCCGGCACACTTGCCTTGGCGATATTGGCCGCGCTTCCCCTGGCCCTGGGCGCGGGCCAGACGGCAAAGACCGCTCCCAGTCCTGACGAGCTCCTCGGCTCCGGCCCGGTCCGGACCTTCGAGGGCCGGGCCCTCAGCGAGGTCGCCTTTCCGCTCGGCGGCATCGGCACGGGCACGGTCTCGCTCGGCGGCCGCGGCAACCTCCGCGACTGGGAGATCTTCAACCGGCCGGGCAAAGGCGTCCATATGCCCTTCACGTTCTTCGCTCTGTACTTCGAGCAGGCGGGCACCAAGCTCGTCCGCGTCCTCGAGGGTCCGCTCGAGCCGCCCTTCACGACCGGCTTCGGCTTCCGCCGCGTGTTCGTGCCCGGCCTGCCGCGCATGGAAAAGGCCCGGTTCAAGGGCGAATACCCCTTCGCCGAGGTCGAGCTCTCGGACAGCCAGGTCCCCCTCGAGATCAAGCTCGAGGCCTTCAATCCGCTCATCCCTCTGGAGCCGGACAAGTCCGGGATCCCGGCGTTCGTCCTGCGCTTCCGGGTGAAGAACACCGGCTCCGCGCCGGCCAAGATCACGATCGCCGGCTCGGTCCTCAATCCCATCGGCTATGACGGCACCGGGACGGTCGACGGGGCCGGGCACGACAAGTTCGGCCAGAACGTCAACGAGATCAAGAAGACAGCGACCCTCAGCGGCCTGACGATGTCCTCGCGCAAGATCAAGCCGGAGGAGGCCGCTTTCGGAACGATGGCCCTGACGACGCCCTGGCCCGATACCACGACCCTCGCCCATTGGGTCCGCGGCGACTGGTGGGACGATCTCCAGATCTTCTGGGATGACTTCGCGGCCGACGGCGCGCTCAAGGACGTGGCCGAGGTCTCGCCCTCGCCCGACAAGCGGACCGATGTCGGCACGCTCGGGCTCGTGGCGACGCTCGGCCCCGGCGAAGAAGCCGTCCTGCCGTTCATCCTGTCCTGGCACTTCCCGAACGTCCTCAACTACTTCGATATCGTGCCTGAGCAGCGCGGCCGCATCTTCAAGAATCATTACGCGACCAGGCACGCCGACGCCTGGGCCGCCGCCGAATACCTCCAAGCCAATCTCGTCCGCCTCGAAGAGGGGAGCCGCGCCTTCCATGACGCCTTCTTCTCGACGACCCTGCCGCCTTATGTGCTCGACGCCGTGTCCAGCCAGGCCTCGATCATCCGGACGACCACGGGCCTCCGGCTGGAGGGCGGGAACTACTTCGGGTTCGAGGGCTGCGGCGACCAGGGTGGATGCTGCCCGCTCAACTGCGCCCATGTCTGGAATTACGCCCAATCGCTGGCGTTCCTATTCCCCTCTCTCGAACGGACCATGCGCGAGACGGATTTCCTCAACAACGTCCGAGCCGACGGGGGCATGGTCTTCCGCACGTCGCTTCCCCTCGGGAGCGGGGTCCTGTGGGATTTCCAGCCGGCCGCCGACGGTCAGATGGGCCGCATCATCAGCCTTTACCGCGATTGGCAGATCTCCGGCGACACGGCCTGGCTCAAGAAGCTCTGGCCGCAGGCCAAGAGAGCGATCGACTACGCCTGGAAGTCGTGGGACACGGACCGCGACGGGCTCATGGAGGGCGAGCAACACAATACCTACGACATCGAGTTCTACGGCCCGAACAGCATGATGGGCGCCTTCTATCTCGGCGCCCTCAAGGCCGGCTCGGCCATGGCCGTCGCCGTGGGGGACCTCGTTTCGGCCAAGGCCTATCTGGCCCTTTACACCAAGGGCCGGGCGGCCTACGACAGCACTCTGTGGAACGGCGAGTTCTACGTCCAGAAGTACGACCAGGTCATGGAGAAGAAATACCAATACGGCGAGGGCTGCCTCTCCGACATGCTCCTCGGCCAGTGGCTGGGCATGATCGCGGGGCTCGGACGCTACCTCCCCGCGGAGCGGATCCAGTCGTCCCTGCGCTCGATCTACAAATACAATTTCCTCGAGGACTTCCGCAACTTCTCCAATGTCCAGCGGACCTACGCCCTCAACGAGGAGAAAGGCCTGCTCCTCTGCTCCTGGCCGAAGGGCGGCCGGCCGCCGCTGCCGTTCCCGTATTCCGACGAGGTCTGGACGGGCATCGAATATCAGGTCGCCTCCCATCTCATCTACGAAGGCCTGCTCGAGGAAGGGCTGAGCGTCGTCAAGGCCGTCCGGGACCGCTACGACGGCCTGCGCCGCAATCCCTGGAACGAGGTCGAGTGCGGCCACCATTACGCCCGGGCCATGGCGTCCTGGGGAGTGCTCACGGCGCTCTCGGGCTTTTCGTATTCGGCGCCCGAGAGGGTGATCGGCTTCGATCCGAAGATGAACGCCGCCGATTTTCGGACGGTCTGGACGGCCGGATCGGGTTGGGGGACCTATGCCCAAAAGACCGAGGCGGGCAAGGGAATGACGGTCCGGCTCGAACCCCTGGCCGGGACGCTCGATCTCAAGGAGCTCGATCTCGCCGTTCCGGCGGAGGCGGCCGGGACGCGGTTCCGCTCGGTCAAGGCCGCCGTCGGCGGCGCTCCGGCCGCGGCGTCGGTCCGTCGGGAGGGAGACGCCGTCAGGATCCTCTGGACGAGATCCATCCGAATCGAGCCAGGCAAGCCGCTTTCACTCGAGATCGCCTTCTGAGCCCGGCGCCGGCAGTCTCCGCTCGAGCTCGACGAGCCGGCAGCGGGGATCCGGGCATGGAAGATCAGTGGCGACAGGCTCGAATCCTTTTTGGTAAGATAGGGCCCGGCCTATCGCCCTTCGATCGGAGGAAGAGCTTGAAAAAGAACTGGATCGTTCCCCTTCTCCTCGCCCTGACCGTCACCGCCCTCTCCGCGTGCGCTCCGGAGGCGCCGGTCGCGCCCGGCCCCAAAGGCCACCTCTTCATCGTCGGCGGCGGCAGCCGCGACGAACCCCTGATGAGGCGCTATGTCGAACTGGTCAAGCGCTCCGGCCCGGGACGGATCGCCATCTTCACCATGGCCAGCAGCGTGCCGCTCGAGACCGGGCCCGGGCTCGTGGCCGAGTTCCGGAACTACGGCGTCTCCGACGCGGCCTATTACCATCTCACCCGCGAGGAGGCCATGGATCCCGCAAACCTCAAGATCCTCGACGGCGTGAACGCCATCTGGTTCTCGGGCGGGGACCAGGCCAAGCAGACCGCCGTGCTGCTCGACACGCCTCTCCACGCCCGCATGCTCGAGCTCTACGCCGAGGGATGTCTCATCGGCGGAACGAGCGCCGGGGCGGCCGTCCAGAGCGAGTTCATGATCACGGGCGACGAGAAGAGGGCCAACAGCCAGGAGGGCTCCTGGCAGGTGATCTGGGCCGACAACGTCCTCCACACCCGCGGCTTCGGCTTCGTCAAGAACGCCATCATCGACCAGCATTTCGTCACCCGCCGGAGGCACAACCGCCTCATCAGCGTCGTCCTCGAGAACCCCGCTCTCGTCGGCGTCGGCATCGAGGAGTCGACGGCCGTCCTCGTCCGTCCCGACGGTAAATACGAGGTCCTCGGCGAAGGGCCGGTCATCGTCTATGACGCCCGCAAGGCCCAAACGGCGAAAACCCCGGAGGGGCGTCTTGGGGGCCGCGGCCTGACCATGCACGTCCTGCTTCCGGGCGACGTCTATGATCTCGCCACCGGGCTCGTGGAGGGGCCCGCCAAGTGAAGTCCCGTCGCCTCCGCCTGCCCCACACGCTCATCCTCATCTATGTCATGGTCGTCCTGACCGTGGCCGCCACCTGGATCATCCCCGGGGGCGAATACCAGCGGGTCGAGAAGGACGGCCGGACGGTCCCTGTCGCCGGCTCCTATCAACGTCTCGCGAGCGAACCGCAGGGGCTCGGCGGGCTGTTCGTCTCGCCCGTCCGCGGCTTCATCGACGCCGCTGCGATCATCGCCATCCTCTTCATCGTCGGCGGCGCCTTCAACGTCATCCAGCAGACCGGGGCCATCGCCGCGGTCATCCACAACATCACGTTTACGTTCGGCCGGAACAAGGCCCTGCGCGTGCTGCTCATCCCCGTGATCATGGTCCTCTTCTCGCTCGGAGGCGGCGTCTGGGGCATGTGCGAAGAGACCATGCCGTTCATCCTCATCTTCGTCCCGCTGGCCCTGTCGCTCGGCTACGATACGATTGTCGGCGTGGCCATGCCCTTCCTGGGTGCCGCGGCGGGATTCGCAGGCGCGTTCTTCAATCCGTTCACGGTCGGCATCGCCCAAGGCATCGCCGGGCTGCCCCTCTATTCGGGACTCGGATACCGGCTGGCCGTCTGGGCCGGCGGAACGGTCATCGCCATCGCCGTGGTCATGCGCTACGCCGCCCGGATCCACAAGAATCCGGCGCTCAGCCCGACGTACGAGGAGGACCAGGAGAAGAGGAAGAAGCTCAGTGTCGACAAGCCCGTCCTCGAACGGATGACCCTCACCGGCGGCCACAGGCGGGTGCTCTTTGTCTTCGTTGCCGGCTTCGCCTTCATGGTTTTCGGCATCCTTAAATATCAGTGGTACATCAACGAGATCGCCGGCGTCTTCCTGGCCATGGGCGTTCTGGCCGGCCTCGCCGGCCGGCTCAAGGGCGATGAGTTCGGCAAAGCCTTCGTCGACGGAGCCAAGGACATGGTCAACGCGGCCCTGATCATCGGCACGGCCCGGGCCCTCCTCATCGTGGCCCAGGACGGCAAGATCCTCGACACCATCCTGGCCGGCATGGCCGGGACGATCTCCGGCTTCCACCCGATCATCTCGGCCCAGATCATGTTCGTCTCCCAGTGCGTTATCAACTTCTTCGTCCACTCGGGCACCGCCCAGGCGGCCCTGACCATTCCCATCATGGCCCCGCTCGGCGACTTGGTCGGCATCACCCGGCAGACGGCCGTTTTCGCCTTCCAGCTGGCCGAGTACATCAACCCGGTCCTGCCGACTTCGGGTGTGACGATGGGCGTCCTGGGGCTCGCCGGGCTCCGCTGGGAAAAGTGGGCCAAGTGGCTCGTGCCTCTTCTCATCCTCTGGATTCTCTTTGCCGCCCTGACCCTCATCCCGCCCGTGCTGACGAAGTGGGGCCCGGCCTAGGGACCGGTTCGTCCTGTCTTCCGGCAATAAATCCCAGCTGGCGGCACTTCGGCGGCCGTCCGGGTTTCCATTCCGATGGGCCCGGCCCCGGCGTTCTCGACCGCGTGGGCTTCTATCCCTGGGGCTCCGGCCATGGCATGAATGTTGCAGAATACCCGGGAGCCGGATTCCGGCCCGGGGTCGCGTCGATCGACCTCCGGAGATCGAGGAGGCTGGAATGAAAAAGATGGGATTCATCCGCGGCGCGGTGCTGGGCTTGCTGGCGGGGCTTCTTGCGGCCCCACGGTCCGGGAAGGACACGCGCGACAACATCAAGAAGCACTATGAGGAGATCACCGACCGGATCTGCGAGGAGTTGGGCCGGCTGAAGGTCATCACTCGCGAGACCTACGCCGACGTCGTCGGGGCCGTCGTCCATGGCTTCGAAGAAGCCCGGAAGATCAGCTCCGAGGAAGCTGCGGAAATCAAGGAAGAGCTTAAGAAGGGATTCGAGAAGATCCGGAAATCCCACGAACGGGACCAGAAGTCCGCGGCGTCCGAGAACTGACGCGAGGCATCGTCCGGCGGAGCTTTTCTTTTGACAGGCGGCGGTCCATCCCTTAAGATGGGGTAGCGCCGGCGCAATCCCGGCGTGCCGCCTCGGAACATCAAGGGAGGGATCGAGCTATGGAGAGGCGTCCCCTGGTCGTTTTCACGGACCTCGACGGGACCCTCCTCGACCATGCCACCTATTCCTTCGAGCCGGCCCGCCCCGCCCTGGAAGCCCTGGCCGCGGCCGGTTCCCCGGTCGTTCTCTGCACGAGCAAGACGAGGGCAGAGACCGAGCGCTGGCGGCTGGCCCTGGGGAACACCGACCCCTTCATCGTCGAGAACGGCGGGGCGGTGTTCGTCCCCGAGGGCTATTTCGGGCCGGGAGCCCGCTATGACCGGAGGGACGGCCGCTACGGCGTCCTCGAATTCGGCCGTCCCTACGCCGATCTCCGGCGGGCCCTCGGATCCATCCGCGACGCGACCGGGATCCCCCTGCGCGGCTTCGGCGACATGTCCCTCGACGAGATCGCCGGGCGCTGCGGCTTTTCGCGCGAGGACGCCGCGCTCGCGGCCAGGCGCGAATACGACGAGCCGTTCTTCGGGGCCGACGCCAACGCCCTCGCGGAGATCGTCCGCGCCGCGACGGCGGCCGGCCTGCAGGTCCAAAGCGGCGGGCGCTTCCATCATCTCGCGGGCGGGACCGACAAGGGCCTGGCCGTCCGGGCCCTGCGTGAGCTTTATGTTGCGGACCGGGGCCCCGTCCGCTCCGCCGGTCTCGGCGACAGCCCGAACGACGAGCCGATGCTGCGGTCCGTGGACGTCCCCATCCTTGTCCGCAGGCCCGACGGCCGCCACGTCGATGGGCTCCACGTGCCCGGGCTCATCATGGCCTCCTATGCCGGGCCCGAAGGCTGGCGGGAAGCCGTCCTCGATCTTCTTCGCGGCCAAGCCTGAACCCCGGACGGCCGGGACCGGAATAGACAAAGAAGGAGGACATGATGGCTGATTTCCACCAGACAGGGGTCCTGTCGACGTTCCATCGTCTCGGCGCTCTGAATCTGGAAAGCCTCGAAGGAGACCTGGAGGAATTCTCCCGCCACCGCCCCCTCGCCCTCGTCCTGCCCACGACCCCCCAGGAGCTCGATTCCCCGGCCCTCAAAAATATCCTGGCCAATCTCAAGGACGTGCCGTACCTCAATGAGATCGTCATCACCCTGGGGCGGACGGAAGACCCGGCCCATTTCGCCCAAGCCCGGGAGCTCTTCTCGGTCCTGCCGCAGAAGCACAAGATCGTCTGGGCCACCGGTCCGCGTCTTCTCGAGCTCTACAAGCTCCTCGAGGAGAACGACCTGCCGGCCGGCCGGGACGGCAAGGGACGTTCGGCCTGGGTGGCCTACGGCTACATCCTGGCCTGCGAGGAGAGCGAAGTCATCGGCCTCCACGACTGCGACATCGTCAATCACTCCCGGGAGATGGTCGGCCGGCTGTTCTATCCGGTGGCCTCGCCGTCCATCAACTACGCGTTCTGCAAGGGCTATTACGCCCGGGTCACGGACCGGATGCACGGACGGGTGACGCGGCTCTTCGTCACCCCGCTCATCCGCAGCCTGATCAAGCTCTTCGGCCATATGCCCTTTCTCGTCTACCTCGACAGCTTCCGTTATGCCCTGTCCGGCGAGTTCTCGATGATCACCGACCTGGCCCGGATCAACCGCATCCCCAGCGATTGGGGGCTCGAGGTCGAAACCCTGGCCGAGGTGTACCGGAACTATTCCCTGCGGCGCATCTGCCAGGCCGAGATCTGCGAGACCTACGAGCACAAGCACCAGCCCCTGTCGGCGGAGGACCCGCGGAGCGGGCTGATGAAGATGGCCGTCGACATCGCCAAGTCCGTGTTCCGCAACCTGGCCGTGGAGAGCATTATTCTCAGCGACAGCGGGCTGCGCACCCTGATCATCAATTACCAGCGGACGGCCGAGGACGCTGCCAAGCGCTACCGGGACGATGCGGACTTCAACGGCCTCGCCTTCGACTATCACCTGGAAGCGGTCATGGTCGAGGCCTTCACCCGGGCCATCCAGATCGCCGGCAAGGAGTTCATGGAGGATCCCCTCTACTCGCCGCTCATCCCCAGCTGGAACCGGGTGACTTCGGCCATCCCGGACTTCCTAGAACGGCTGAAGACGATCGTCGACAGGGACAACGCCTGAGTCTTCGGATCTCGAGGGGAGGCTGGCCGGCCCTTTTATCCGTGGCAACCTTTTGCCCCCCGTTTTCATCTATACCGGTGTGGATGAAATGAACGCCTGCAGCCTTCTCCTGGCGGTCCCCGGCCAAATCGGCGATAATAGCTATCGTGCGGATTTTGAATCCTTTCTGGAGGCGGCCCTGGCCATGAGAGGGGATAAGGGGGGGGAGCCCGTCTGGGGGACGGCCGATAAAGCCCGCCTGGCGGATCTCGTCAGCAGGAGCCGCGCGGGCGACCTGGCGGCCATGGAGTCCCTCTACGGGATGTTCAAGGGGCCGGTTTTCGGCCTCGTCTATCGATACGCTCAGAACCGGGCCGTCGCGGAAGACCTCCTTCAGGACGTCTTCCTCAAGATCTTCAGCCATATGGACAGCGTTCGCGACGCGGCCACCTTCCCCGCCTGGGTTTACCGGATCGCCCTCAACACGGCTTTCAGCCACCTCCGCCAGAAGCGGACCCAAGCGGAGAAGACCGTCCCTCTGGCGGACCTCGAGGAGCGTATCGAAGAACCGGGATCCGAACCTGTCGAGAGAGACCTCCAACGGCCTCTCGAGGAGGCCATCAAGGCCCTGGCGCCGCGTCTGCGGAGCGTCTTCGTCCTTCATGACGTCCAGGGCTTCAAGCACCAGGAGATCGCCTTGACGCTGGGCTGCGCGGTCGGGACCTCGAAATCGCAGCTGTTCAAGGCCCGGCTCAAAGTCCGCGAATATCTGCGGGCCCGGCAGGCGGTCTAGGGAGAATGACAATGACTTGCCGCAAAGCGCAGGAATACATCAGCCGCTCGATCGACGGCGATCTCTCCGGGAGAGAGGACGCCCGGCTCGAGCGTCATCTCGCTGGATGCGGGGAGTGCCGGGCGCTCCGGGCGGACTTGCGGACGATCGTCCGCGGGGCCGCCGGGCTGGCCGTGCCCGAGCCGTCCGACAGGGTTTGGCTTGGGGTCCGGGCGGGGCTCGAAGCGGGTAAGGCGAGACCCGGGGCCGCGGGCGCCCGCCTCGATCGGCGCCCGCTCTTCGGCCTGAGCCTCCCGGCGCTCCGGTATGCGGGCGTCGCCGCGCTGGCCCTTGGGCTCGTCGTTTCGGGTCTCGTCCTCGGACGGCGCCTGGGGCGCGAGGATGTCCGGATGGGACCTGAGGACCGGGAGGCTTATACGTTGGCCAAGCTTGACGAAGCCGAGAGCTATTACGAGAAGGCCATCGCGGCCCTGAGCGAGGCGTTCGCCGCGGAGAAGGGGGCGCTCGGGCCTCAAGTCGCGGAGCTTTTCGAGCACAACCTCTCGGTCATCGACGCCACCATCCAAGCCTGCCGGGCGGCCGTCACGGCGGAACCGGACGACCTCGAGGCCCGCAACTACCTGCTGGCCGCTTACACCCGGAAGCTCACGCTGCTCGATTCGGCCCTGGACCTCCAGAGGGGGGCCCGGGCCGCCACGGTCGAGAAGACGATCATCTGAAAGAGAGAGAAGGAGGATCCGATGAGCAAACAAATTAAAAAGACATGGCCCGTCATCCTGCTGGCTGTGGCCTTCGCCGCCGCTTTCGCCGCGACGCCGGCCCTGGCCGAACAGAAATTCGAGGAGAAGTTCGAGAAGACCGTGCCCCTGACCCAGGCGGGCAAGCTCTCCCTGAACAACGTTTCCGGCCAGATCGAGGTCATGACCTGGAAGGACGCCCAGGTCAAGATCGAGGCCCTCAAGACCTCGAAGGCGGACACCGCCGAGAAGGCCAAGGAGAACGCGGCCAAAGTGACGATCGAGGTCACGGGCGACGCCGACCTCGTCAGCATCGACACGAAGTATCCCAAGCGGACGGGCGGCTTCTGGGGCGGGGACTCCATCAAGGTTTCCGTGGACTACAAGATCTGGGTGCCTGAGAAGGCCACGGTCGAGATCAAATCGGTCAGCGGCGACGTCCAGGTGGCGCCGATCGGCGGCGCGGCGAAGATCAAGTGCGTCAGCGGCAACGTCGGGCTGGGCGGCGCCGCCGGCGCCGATGTCGACCTCGTCAGCGGCGACCTGACCCTGGCCAACATCGCCGGGGACGCATTCATCAAGGCCGTCTCGGGCAACATCGAGGTGACCGGGATCAAGGGCTCGGTCGAAGTCGAGGCCGTCAGCGGCGACATCGAGCTCCTGGAAGTCTCCGGAGCCCAGACGGTCAACGCCAAGAGCGTCAGCGGAAATATCACCTACAACGGGGCGATCAGGGAGGACGGCCGCTACGAGATCAAGGCCCACAGCGGCGACGTTCGCATGACCATCCCGGCCGCGTCGAGCTTTGACCTCGAGGCCAACACCTTCAGCGGCGACATCGCCTCGGATTTCGAGATCAAGGTCGCCGGCAAGATCTCGCCGCGCGAGATCCGCGGCACCGTCGGCAAGGGCGGGGCCACGGTCATCCTCAAGACCTTCAGCGGGAACGTCGACCTGAAGAAGAAGTAACCGGGGGCGCAGGACCATTTTGTAAGTTTCCGGGGGGCGGCGCCGCCGCCCCCCTTTTTTCGCTATAATGACGGCCGTGCGCGGCCTCCATGTTCTCAATTTCGTCCGGACGATGTCCGTAACGACCGTCATTTTCCTGGCTCCTTTCCGCTTCATCGGGCTCGGCTTCGACGGGCTGGCCATCGGCCTCGTCGTGGCCCTGTTCGCCGCCGCGCCTATCGTCTTCTCTTTCCCGACGGGTTGGGCGAACGACCGCCTGTCCATGAAAACGGTCATCGGGGGAGGGCTTCTGTCGATGGCCGGCCTCTTCGTCGCGCTTGGGTTCGTCCGCGGACTCGTGCCGACGGCGGCGGTTTTCCTCCTTCTCGGCGTGGCCAACAATGCCATCAACGTGTCCGTGAACAGCCTGTATTACAAGGAAGCGTCGGACCCGGACCCGAACAGGAAATACGGCCGGTTCATCGGCTGGCTCTCGCTCGGACCGCCCGTCGGGCTTCTCGCTGGCAGTCTGCTCGCCCGGTTCGCCGGTTTCCGGACGCTTCTTTTTGTTTTCGCCGCGTTGACGGCCCTTGCGGCCCTGGCCGTCCGGGGCTTCGGCGAGGAAAAGTTCGCCGCCGTTTCGATCCGGGATTACCGGTTCAGCGTTTTCAACAAACGGACGCTCCTCTTTTCGGCCTTCCTCGTCCTGCTGGCCCTTCACTGGGGCACGGAGGGGACCGTCTACGGGCCGTTCCTGAGGTCCCGGTTCGGGCTCGACGATTCCGGAGTCGCGCTCTACATGGCCGGGGCCTACCTGGCGCTCGCTTTGGCGGCCTTCGGCGTCGCCCGGCTGAAGTTCGATCCGGCCCGCAACCGCCGGCTCTTTCTCCTCGGCCTGGCCCTTTCGGGGCTAGGGCTCGTTCTGATGACCGTCGGCGACCTCAGGCTGTCGTTCCTCTTCCGGTTCATCCACGAAGGCGGCGACGGATTGATGGGCGCGTTCGTCGTCCTGACCATCTCCCGCCTTTTCGAGAAGAAGACCGTGGGCGGAAGCGCCGGCATCCTGACCGCCCTCCAGACCTCGGGCCACATGGCCGGGAGCCTGATCTTTTCTTGGCTGGGCTTCCGGGCCGGCCTCCATGTGCCGATGATCGTTGCCGGCCTGATCCTCCTCGCGAACGCCGCCTTCGGCCTCTACGCCATCCCCAGAGAGGAGTAGAATAGTCCCCGTGATCGCGACAAAAGGCACCGGCTTCGACGTCATCCTCGTCAGCGGGGAGCCGTACGCCGACCACCCGCTCTCACCGGCCGGGATGATCGCCCGCGTGCTCGACGCCGAAGGCTGCCGGGTCGGCGTCATCGAGTGCCCGGACTGGAAAGGGAAGGACGACTTCCTCAAGCTCGGCCGGCCGAGGCTCTTCTTCGGCATCACGTCGGGCTCGATCGATTCCATGCTCGTCAACTACACGCCGCTCAAGCGCGAGCGGGCGGTCGATCCGAACGCACCGTTCCTGTCGCGGATGCCCGACCGGGCTGTCATCGTCTACGCCAACCGCATCCGGGAGCTGCATAAAGGCGCGACGATCGTTCTGGGCGGCATCGAGGCCTCGCTCCGGCGCTTCGCCCACTACGATTATTGGGGCGACGATGTCCGCCGCTCCATTCTGCTCGACACGCGGGCCGACATCCTCGTCTACGGACCGGGCGAGATCCAAGCCGTCGAGATCGCCCGCCGGCTCGACCGCGGCGAGACGCTCGACGGGATCCGCGGGACGGCGATCATCCGGGCTGAGCCGCCCGCGGCGGCACTCGTTATCCCCTCGTACGAGGAGGCCGCGGCTGACAAAGACAAGTTCTGCGAGGCCCAGAAGCGGCTGACGAACCGGAAGACGATCGCCCAGAAACACGCCAACCGTTTCGTCGTGCAGTACGCCGCGCCGGACTACGCCCCCGCCGATCTCGACCGCGTCTACGGCCTGCCCTTCACCCGCCGCATCCCGGAGAGCTTCCCCGAGCTGGGCATGGCCCGCTTCTCGGTCCAGACGCACCGCGGCTGCAGGGGCCGCTGCTCGTTCTGCTCCCTGTCCCTTCACCAGGGCGACCGGATCGTCTCCCGGAGCGAGGGATCGATCCTCGAGGAGATCCGGCGGATGACAAAGCACCCCGAGTGGAAAGGCTTTGTCGACGACCTCGGCGGCCCGACGGCCAACATGTACGGGCTGGACTCGGCCGGGATCGAAGAGGCCCACCGCCGGCTCATCGGGCTCATGCGCGCCGCCCGCAAGGTCCCGGGCGTCAAGAAGGTCTTCGTCCGCAGCGGCATCCGCTACGATCTTGCCGTCGAGAGCCCCGAATACATCCGCGAGCTGGCCGCCCACCACGTTTCGGGCCTGCTCAAGATCGCCCCTGAACACATTTCGGAGAAGGTCCTCCGGCTCATGAACAAGAGCGGCGGCCGCCGCAAGCTGGAAGAGTTCCGCAAGATGTTCGCCGAAGCGGCGTCGTCAGAAACAGGCCACACAGGGGGAGGACGGGGCGGCGCCCGCGGCGGGTTCCGGGAGCGCCCCAAGCACCTCAAGTACTATTTCATGGTCGCGCACCCCGGCACCACGGACAAGGAGGCCCGCGAGCTGGCCGCATTCCTGCGCGAGCTCGAAAAGGGCGGGGAGAAGCCGGTCGAGGGCGTCCAGATCTTCACGCCGACACCCATGACCCGCTCGACCTGCATGTATCACACCGGCAATGACCCGATCACGGGCGAAGCCGTCTATGTCCCCCGCCCTTACGCCGAAAAGAAGGCCCAGAAGCGCATGCTGGGGCTGGCATCCGACGAATAAGAAGGGGTCAAACCTATACTTTTTCACTTTTTGCTGGGTTCCTAGGCTTGCCGATCCAATAAAGTGAAAAAGTATAGGTTTGACCCCTTCTTTATCTTGACGCCCGCGCCTCTCGTTCAGATACATTGGTGACGCCTTGACAAGAGGCGACTGATTATATATGAATATATCTTCATATATTGATATGACAGACAACGCCAAGAACAGGTTCGCGTTGAACATGCCTGAAGGCACAGCGCTCCTTGCCTATATGGAAAAAGGTGAAAAGGGCCTTGTCCCCGTCAGCAAGGGCGGCTCGGCGAACGATGTCTGGGAGCTTCGCGTCGAAGACGGCCGCCTCGTCGTCCCGCCCGGGCTCGAGAAGAAGCTGGGCCTCGCGCCCGGCTCCCGCCTCGAGGTCGTGCTGACGAACGGCCGGGCGGAGGTCCTGCCCAACATCCACAGCCTGAACCGGCTGACCCTCGAGCCCACGTCCCGCTGCAATCTCGCCTGCCGGACCTGTATCCGCAACACCTGGGAGGAACCCGCCGGCGACATGAGCGCGGAGACCTTTGAGCGGGTTGTCGGGCAGCTCGACCGCTTCCCCCACCTCGAGACGGTCATGTTCGGCGGCTTCGGCGAGCCGGCGGCCCACCCGCGGATCCTCGACATGATCAAGGCCGTCAAGACGCTGGGCCTGCGGGCCGAGATGACGACCAATGCCACGCTACTCGACGACGCCCTCGTCGACGGCCTCCTGCGCGAGCGGCTGGACACGCTCTGGATCTCGCTCGACGGAACGACCGAAGAGAGCTTCGATGCGATCCGGGCCGGGGCCAGCCTGAGCCGCGTTTTGGAGAACGTCGACCGCCTGGCCCGGCGGAACGGCCGGGACGGGCACACGATCGAGATCGGCATCGCCTTCGTCGTCATGAAGACCAACCTCAAGGACGTCAAGCACCTCGACCGCCTGGCCCGCTCGGTCGGCGCCCGGCGCATCCTGGTCAGCCATGTCCTGCCCTACAGCGAGGCGATGGAGAAGGAGATGCTCTGCCTCCAGACGCTGACGCTCGAGACCTTCACGTTCGCCCCGGGCAAGACCGAGCTCAGCTTGCCGCGCATCGATGTCAACAACACGACCAAAGACATGCTCTTCAGCCTGTTCCAGGGTTTCGAGAACCTGACCTTCATGGGCAACCGCATCGCCGTCGACGCCCGGCGCTGCCGGTTCGTCCACGGGCGCGCCTCGTTCGTCCGCTGGGACGGGGCGGTCAGCCCGTGCATGGGCCTTCTCCACTCCCACAAGACCTATCTCTACGGCCTCGAGCGGCGGGTCCGGTCCCACACCTTCGGCAATGTCCGCGAGGGCGCCCTTTTCGACATCTGGGGCTCGAAGGCCTACACGGACTTCCGGGACAAGGTCAGAGCCTTCGATTTCTCGCCCTGCCACGTCTGCGGCGGCTGTTCGCTCCTCGAGAAGAACGAGGAGGACTGCTACGGCAACTCTTTTCCGGCCTGCGGCGGATGCCTGTGGGCCCAGGGGATCATCCAATGCCCATGAAAGACGTCGTCAAGATCTTCAAAGCGCTGGCCGACCCGACCCGCCTGAGGATCGTGCTTCTGTTGAGGCAGCGCGAGCTTTGCGTCTGCGAGCTGATGTTCATCCTGCGGATGGGGCAGTCCCGGATCTCCCATCACATGCGCGTCCTGCGGGACGCCGGGATCGCCGGGGACGTGCGGGAGGGGCGGTGGATCATCTACCGCGTGCCCGAGGAGGCCCGGGCGCTCCTCGAAGGCCTTTTTGCCGGCCCGCTCCGGGAGCGGATCGAGCTCTCTCGCGAAGCCTCCGAGGACGGCCGGAAACTCCAGACCTGCATCAAAGAAAATATCCGCGGCGGCGTCTGCGAGAGCCAGCCGCGAACGGGGAGCCAATGAAAAAGACCATCCTCTTCATCTGCGTCCACAATTCGGCCCGGTCACAGATCGCCGAAGGGCTGATCAACGCGCTTTACGCCGACCGGTTCGAGGCCGTGAGCGGCGGGACAACGGCGACGCGCGTCCACCCCGGCGCGATCAAGGCCATGGCCGAGATCGGCGTCGATATCAGCGGCCATCACTCCAAGAGCATCGATGTGTTCGAGGGGCGACGCTTCGATTACGTCGTCATGGTCTGTGACGAGAAACAGACAGACTGCCCATTCTTCCCGGGAGGGAAGGAATACATCCACCACGCGTTCGACGACCCGGCGGCCTGCACAGGGACCGACGAGGAGGTTCTGGCCTGCTTTAGAAAGACCCGCGAAGAGATCAAAAAGTGGATCGAGGAAGAGCTGGTCCGGGCCGATTGAGCGGCCGACCGCGGACTGGAAGATAGGGACAGCGGACTGGACATCATGGAATTCATCTTGAAGCTCCTGCAGGGCGGACTGGGCAATCTCGCCGCCTATCTGGCCGCGCACGTCCTGCTCTGTCTGGTCCCGGCATTCTTCATCGCCGGGGCGATGACGGCCCTGATCCCGAAGGAATCGGTCACCCGTTTCCTGGGCCGGAACGCCCCGAGATACGTCTCCTATCCGGCGGCCGCGCTGGCCGGCTCCGTCCTCTCGGTCTGCTCCTGCACGATCGTGCCGCTTTTCGCGGGCATCTACAGGAAGGGCGCGGGGCTCGGCCCGGCCATCACCTTCCTCTTCTTCGCCCCGGCGGCCAACATCCTGGCCCTGATCTATACGGGCGGCATGATCGGCGCGGACCTGGCCTTCGCCCGCCTCTTCCTGTCGCTCATCTTTGGCATCAGCATCGGGATGATCATGGCCCTCATCTTCCGCCGTGCGGACGCGGCGCACGAGGAGAAGGCCGAGACGATGTTCGCGGGGAAAGCGACGCTCAAACGGGCGTCTCTCGTCTTTCTGATCATCCTCGTCGCCCTGCTCCTGTCGGGCACGCTCAAGATCGGCCTCCTGACGAACTCTTACGGGAAGATCTCACTGCCCATTTCCGGCCTCGATCGTTTCCAAGAGTTCTTGACCAGGATCATTCCCGTCGATGCCGCCAAAGGCCAGGAAGGCGTCTCCGTGCAGGGGGCGATCCTCATCGGGCTGCTCTTCCTTATCGCGGCGGCGGCTTGGCGCGGGCTGGGGAAGATCTCCGAGGGCTTCAACCGTTGGACCTGGGTCTCGCTCGGCCTTGTCGTCCTCACGCTCCTTGTCGCCGCGGCCGGGATGACGGCGCACCCCGGCGGCTTGGGCATCCTGTTCACGGGAAAGATGTTCGGGGTCGTTCTGTCGGTGATCCTGCTGGCGTCTGTCGCTCGCAAGGGACTGACCCAAGACGAGGTCCGTGATTTCCTCTGGGAGTCCTGGCGCTTCATCAAACAGATCTTTCCCCTGCTAGTGATCGGGGTTTTCTTCGTCGGCGTCATCCGAGAGCTCATCCGTCCGGAGTGGATCAAGGCCGTGGCCGGGCGGAACACGCTGCCGGGAAATATGGCCGGCGTCCTCTTCGGCGTGTTCATGTACTTCCCGACGCTCGTCGAGGTCCCGATCGCCAAGATGTTCCTGAGCCTCGGTATGCACCGAGGTCCGCTCCTGGCCTATCTCATGGCCGATCCGGAACTAAGCCTGCAGAGCATCCTCATGATCTCGGCTATCATCGGCAAGGCCAAGGCGTGGGTCTACGTGTTCTGGGTCGCCCTCTTCAGCACGATAGCCGGCCTGATCTATGGCGCTCTCGAGGACGGGGCGAACATTTGGACGATAGCCCTGTACCTGTTCATTTTCCTCGTCTTCCTCGCCTTTGGTTTGTGGAGGATGAGCAAGCGCAGCGGGAACAGGCCCGCGGGCCCAGGGGCGACCGTGAGGGAAGGCTGACAAGGGGCTCGTCCAAGAAACCCTGAAGGAGGAAATCAATGAAGATCGTCATCCTGGGGCCCGGTTGCCCGCGCTGCCACGAGGTCGAGAAGCGGACCAAGGCCGCCCTGGCCGAACTCGGAATCGCCGCGGACGTCGAGAAGGTCTCGGATATCAAGAGGATCATGGAGTTCGACATCCTCAGCACTCCGGGGCTGGTGATCGACGGCAAAGTGGTGAGCTCGGGCAAGATCCCCCGCCTCGAAGAGATCAAGGGTTGGATCCAGGAGGCCGCGGCCTGATCATGCAGGGGAAACGAGCTTGGGCTTCGCGGCGGCGGCAGCAAGGAGTCTTATCGATGCACAGAAATAGCATTGCTCTCGTGGCCTCGTTCTTTGTCATGATCCTGGCGGTCGGATGTGGGAACGAATCCCGCGCGGACCGCGATCCCTCCTATCCGGCGCCGCCAGTCTCGCAGGCCGTGCCGGCCGGCCAGCCCCAGGCTCCGATCTTTGCGGTCAAGGGCGAAGTCCTGGTCACGAACCGGCTGGACATCGATTTTGCCAAGTACCAGATGACATTCCTGGAGCTCGGCGCCGACCGATGCATCCCCTGCAAGAAGATGCAGCCGATCATGAAAGAGATCGCCGCGGCCTTCCCGGACCGGGTTCAGGTTGTCTTCTATGATGTCTGGAAAGATTCCGCCCCGGCCGAGAAATACGGCATCCAGCTCATCCCGACCCAGGTCTTCCTGGATCAGAAGGGAAAAGAGATCGCCCGCCACGTCGGGCTCTTTCCCAAGGAAGAGATCCTCGAGCTCCTGAAGAAGAACGGCATCCAGTGAGCTGAGGCGCGATGGAAAGCCTCTTCGGCGACATTTCCGCCCTTCTCCAGCATAGCCCGTGGCTGGCCATCGTCGCTGTCTTTTTGGGAGGCGTGACGACGGCCCTGAATCCATGCGTTCTAGCCATGATCCCGCTTCTGATGGGCGTCGTCGCGGGGAACAAGGAAACGACGACGCTCAAGCGCTCTCTTGTTTTCTCGCTCTTTTTCGTTCTAGGCTTGGCCATCACCTTCACCGTCCTCGGGCTCATCTCCGCGCTTATGGGACGGATGTTCGGCAATATCGGCCAGTTCTGGAAATATCTCGTTGCGGCGGTCTGTCTTCTGATGGGGCTCCACCTGCTCGGTCTTCTCAAATTGAACTTTCCTGTTCCGTCCGGCCTTAAGGTCAAGAAGCGGGGGCATATCGGAGCCTTCCTGCTGGGCATGCTCTTTGGCGTCGTTTCGACCCCATGCGCGGTCCCCATTCTGGCCGTGCTCCTGGCCTTCGTGGCCGAGAAAGGGAACGTCCTTTATGGGGGCTTCCTGCTCTTCGTCTACGCGCTGGGACATTCGGCCCTGGTGCTCGTCGCCGGAACATCGGTCGGCGCGGCGAAGGGCCTGCTCGAGTCGAAAGGCCTTCGGCGGGCCCACGGCGTGCTCCAGAAGATCGCCGGTTTCCTTATCATCGGCATCGGAGCGTACGTCCTGTTCTGGAGATGAATCCTATGAAAGGCATCCGTTCATGGCACCCCGAAATCCGAAACTCAAGTTCTTCGACAGATACCTGACCGTCTGGATCTTCCTGGCGATGGCCGTCGGCGTCGGGATGGGCTACTTTGTCCCGTCCATTGTCGGCTTTATCAACAAGTTCCAGTCGGGGACGACGAACATCCCGATCGCCATCGGCCTCATCCTGATGATGTACCCGCCCCTGGCCAAAGTGAAATATGAGGAGCTCGGCGATGTCTTCAAGAACGTCAAGATCCTGACGCTGTCGCTCGTCCAGAACTGGATCATCGGGCCGCTCCTGATGTTCGCCCTGGCTGTCATCTTCCTGCGCGACAAACCCGAATATATGTACGGCCTGATCATGATCGGCCTGGCCCGCTGCATTGCGATGGTCATTGTCTGGAATGATTTGGCCCAGGGGGACAGGGAGTACGCCGCAGGCCTCGTCGCCTTCAACTCGATCTTCCAGGTGCTGTTCTTCTCTGTTTATGCCTATATCTTCATCACCGTCTTCCCGACATGGCTGGGGCTCGCGGGGACGGCCGTCAATGTCACCATGCGGCAGATCGCCGAGAGCGTTTTCATCTACCTCGGCATCCCCTTCCTGGCCGGCATGATCTCCCACTTCGGCCTGATCAAGCTCAAAGGGAAGACTTGGTACGAGACGAAGTTCATTCCCCGCATCAGCCCCATCACGCTCATCGCCCTGCTATTCACGATCATCGTCATGTTCTCGCTCAAGGGCGAGTACATCGTCAAGATCCCGCTCGACGTCGTGCGCATCGCCGTGCCGCTCCTGATCTACTTCGTGGTCATGTTCCTCGTCTCGTTCTTCATGAGCCGCAAAGCGGGCGCGAACTATCCCAAGGCGGCGACGCTGTCGTTCACCGCGGCCAGCAACAACTTCGAGCTGGCCATCGCCGTGGCCGTGGCCGTGTTCGGGATCAATTCGGGGCAGGCCTTTGCCGCGGTCATCGGCCCTCTCGTCGAGGTGCCGGTGATGATCGGCCTGGTCAACGTGGCGCTCTATTTCAAGCGGCGTTATTTCGCTAAAGCGGCCTGACCGGTCTCGGCGGCCCCCTCTCGCGAGACAGAAATGGGGGCTCAGGGAGCCATCTTGATCGCGGCCAGCGCCTTCATCGTCTCGACGTCTTTCGCGGTCTTGACCTCGAGCCGGAAGCCGCGGCCCTCGGCGTAGACCGGGGCCTCCTCGATCTCCCTCAGGACCGCCTTGGGCAGCCTGGTCCGCCGGGCGGCCTCGGTCGCTTTCCCCCCAAAGACGAAGGCGCATAGAAAATGCTTGTCGCGGGGCAGCAGGTAGACGATCGTCCGGTCCTTCCGCTTGAGCCGGAGCGACCAGGCTTTGTAGAACCCCCAGGCTTCGGTGACCGGGGGGTAGGCCTCGGAGATATCGCCGACAAGCTCGTCCCAGAGCTTTTTCGCGGCGCCCAGGCCCTTGGCCAGCGCCTTTGCGTCGGGGATTTTCGCCTTGTCGTCGAAGCTCATGGCCTTCATTATAAGCCTTGATATCGCCGCCGCATATAGCGAATAATGGCCTGAGCATGGAAGACATTTCAAGGGGCGTGCGGTCTTTCGCGATGGGCACGGCGATCAGCCGTGTGCTGGGCCTCGTCCGCGAATCGGTCTTCGCCCACCTCTTCGGCGTCGGCGCGGCCACGGACGCGTTCAACGTGGCTTTCCGCATTCCCAACCTCCTTCGCGACCTCTTCGCCGAGACGGCGCTTTCCGACGCGTTTGTCCCCGTCCTCACCGCGGAAAAGGCCAAGAGCAAGGAGGCCCAGAACCGCCTGGCCTCGAACATCTTCAACGTCCTCTTCGTCGTGACGGGGCTCATCTCGCTCGCGGGGCTCCTCGCCGCGCCATATCTCGCCAAGGCCATCGCCTTCGGCTTCGGCCGCGTGCCGGGCAAGATCGACCTGACCGCCCAGCTGACCGCCGTCCTCTTCCCGTTCCTCCTCTTCATCAGCCTGGCCGCGTGGGCCATGAGCTACCTCAACACGGAGAGGTCGTTCTTCGTGCCTTCGCTGGCGCCGGCCGCCTTCAACCTGTTCTCCATTCTGGTCCCGGTCCTGACCTACGGTTGGTTCGTCGCGCGGGGCCAGGAGCCCATCTTCGGCATGGCCATCGGCGTCCTCGCCGGCGGGCTGATGCAGTTCGCCGTCCAGGTGCCGCTTCTCAGGCGAAAAGGATTTCGTTGGAGCCCCGTCCTGAGCTTCCGCGATCCTGCGTTCCGGAGAGTCATGGCCCTGTTCATCCCCGTCGCGATCGGGCTCGCGGGAACGCGCATCAACGTCCTCGTCAACACCATCCTCGTGACCCCGCTCGCCGAGGGCAGCGTCAGCTGGCTCAACTACGCCTTCCGCATCATGCATCTGCCCCTCGGCCTCTTCGGCGTCGCGGTCGGGGCCGTCGCGCTGCCTTCGCTCTCGAAGCTCGTCGTCGAGAACGACACCGGGGCGATCCGCGGGACGCTAGCGGACTCCCTCAAGATGGTCCTGTTCCTGACGGTCCCGACGACGGCCCTGCTTGTCGGGCTCTCCGTCCCCGTCACCCGGGCCATCTACCAGCGGGGGCATTTTACCGCCGCGGACACGCTGGCCACGGCCGCGGCGCTCGTCCTCTACGTCGCGGGCATCCCGTTCATGTCGGCCCTGCGGAACGTGGCCGCCGTCTTCTACGCCTACAAGGACGCCAAGACGCCGATGTACGCGAGCTTCGCCTCGATCGGCCTCAACATCGTTCTGAACATCACCCTGATGTGGGTGATCGGGTATCTGGCCTTCCCGCTCTCGACGTCCCTCGGCGCGGTCCTCAACGTGGGCATCCTGTACGCGCTCCTGCCGCGCAAGGTCGGCCCCCTGGAGCTCGGGCCGCTCGCGGGATACGCCGCGAAACTCGCCGTTGCTTCCGCGGCCGGCGGGGGAGTCGCCTGGCTGGGCTACCGGCTCATCTCCGGGAAGCTTGGGATCTCGTTCTGGCCCACCGCGGCCGGCCTCGCCCTGGCCGGCCTCGCCGGCCTGGCCGTCTTCTTCGCCGTATCACGCCTCCTCGGCCTCACCGAAACGCGGGAGTACCTCCGCCGCTTCCTCCGCCGTTAAGAAAAAGAAGGGACCGGGTCTTCGCGACAACCCGGCTCCTTCTTTTGATATAATACGCCGCGAAATGGCGACGGGCGCTCGGGCACACTCCTCCGGCCGGTCTCTCCGGCGGACGGCGCTGGCCGTCTCCATGGTCTCCTCGTTCCTGACCCCGTTCATGGCCTCGGGGATGAATGTCGCCATGCCCCTCATCGGCAAGGAGTTCGGGCTGAGCGCCGTCGCCCTGGGCTGGATCCTGACGGCCTATACGCTGGCCGCCGCGATCTTCCTCGTTCCCTTCGGGCGCCTGGCCGACATCGTCGGCCGCAAGAAGATCTTCGCCCTCGGCCTGGCCGTCAATATCGCCGGGACCGTCATCGGGGCCCTGGCCCCATCCGCGTTCTTTCTCTTTTTCGCCCGGGCCGTCCAGGGCCTCGCCGGCGGGATGGTCTTCGGCACGGGAGTCGCCATCCTGACTTCGGTCTACCCGCCCGGGGAGCGCGGGCACGCCCTGGGATTGAACACGGCCGCCGTCTATACGGGCCTGTCCCTCGGTCCGGCCGCGGGCGGATTCCTGGTCCATGCCTGGGGCTGGCGCAGCGTTTTTTGGGCGACGGCGCCTATCGCCGCCCTCGCGCTCGCCCTGACGCTCATCAAGCTCGAGGGCGAATGGGCCGAGGCCCGCGGCGAGCGCTTCGACCTCAGAGGGTCCTTCGTCCTCGGCTTCGGCCTGGTCTCCCTCATGTACGGCTTCTCCCGGCTGCCCTCGCCGCTCGGCGCCGCTCTGACCACGGCCGGCCTTGTTACACTCGCCGGCTTCGTCCTCTTCGAGCTGCGCACCCCCGCGCCTCTCCTCGACCTCCGCCTTTTCGGGCGCAACCGCATCTTCGCCTTTTCCAACCTGGCCGCCCTGTTCAACTATGCCGCCACGTCGGCCGTCGCCTTCCTGATGAGCCTCTACCTCCAGTACATCAAGGGCCTGCCGCCCCAGAAGGCCGGGCTCGTCCTCGTCGCCCAGCCCGTCATCATGGCGCTCGCTTCGCCCTTCGCCGGACGGCTCTCGGACCGCACCGAGCCGCGGCTTATCGCCTCGATCGGCATGGCCCTGTCGGCCGCCGGCCTCGTCCTCTTTTCCTTCCTCGGCCCCGGCACGAGCTTCGGTTTCATCGTCGGGAGCCTCGTCTGCCTCGGACTCGGTTTCGGGCTCTTTTCCTCGCCCAACACGAACGCGGTCATGGGCTCGGTCGGGAAGCGGCACCTCGGCATCGCCTCGGCCGCCCTCGGGACCATGCGTCTGACCGGCCAGATGATGAGCGCCGGCATCGCCATGATGATCTTCGCCCTGTTCATGGGTCATGTCCCGATCGAGCCCGCAGTCTATCCCATCTTCCTCCGCAGCGTCCGCTTCGCCTTCGCCTTCTTCGCCGCGCTCTGCGTCGCCGGCGTCTTCGCCTCGCTCGCCCGGGGCGACCGGCCCCCGGCGGGCCGGACCTGAGGCCCGGCGATCCTCGCCGCAAGTTTTCCTTGTCAAAGGGTCCGCCCGCTTTATAGAATGAAGGCCGTCACGGATTCCCGCAATCGAGGAGGACCCATGAGCCTGACCCGCAAAGGATTCTTGAAGATGCTCGGCTTTGGCGCCCTGGCCGCCGGCACGAGCGCCTACGGCCTGCCTTCGAAGGCCCTCCAGGACGCCCGCGCCGACGCGAAGAGGCTCAAGATCACCGGCGTCGAGATCTTCCTCTTCGACATCGCGCTCACCTCGCCCTTCCGCATCGCCATCGGCACCATGACGGCCGCCAACGATCTGCTCATCCGCATCCGGACCGACCAGGGGATCGTGGGGCTCGGCGAGGCCTGCCCGTTCCCGCCGATCACCGGCGAGACGCAGGCGACCAACGCCGCGGCCGCCCGGGCCATCCGCGACATGATCACCGGCAAGGATCCGCTGGCGATCGACGAGCTCCTCCGCGAGATCGGCCCCCTCGTCCACGCCAACCCGAGCGCCGTGGCCGCCTTCGACATGGCCCTCCACGACATCCTGGGCAAGGTCGCCGGCCTGCCGCTCTTCCGCCTCCTCGGCGGGTCGAAGAACGTCTTCGAGACCGACATCACGACCAGCATCGATACGCTCGAG
>Ga0105107_10000368_pt1 | contig 27984 bp, 23 predicted proteins | sample PPLLaktember2015_6_FD_79335 | JGI IMG/M metagenome (GOLD analysis project Ga0105107, IMG submission 79335) | Freshwater sediment microbial communities from Prairie Pothole Lake near Jamestown, North Dakota, USA - PPLs Lake P8 Core (1) Depth... | ecosystem: Environmental > Aquatic > Freshwater >... | reverse complement strand
GGTGGGGGGCTACCACTAAAGAGTGCAAGAAGTGATGCCCTGCTGAACTTCTCCTGCACCGGCATTTCAAGGCTTTGAAAAAAAGGAGGCTGGCTTAAACCAGCCTCCTTTTTTTGGTCTTGGAAGGCACGCGGGGATTTGAACCCCGGACCCCTACCGTGTCAGGGTAGTGCTCTCCCCCTGAGCTACGTGCCTGTTCTAAAACAAGTGTTGAGTTAACAGCTTTAGGGAATCGTGTCAAGCCCTATTTGGGCTCCTCCCGCTTCTCCCGTCCTTCCCCACGACCACTGGCGTTCCCCGTCCCTTCCCCCATAATCCGCAGTCCGAACTGCATGTAATGCAGGCCCGAACCGATGGTGAAGGCGGCTGTGGTGTAGTAGAAAACGTCGTAGACCAACGAGGGGAAAAGAACGCAACCCTTCAGCAGAACGATGGAAAGGGTAATGAACTGAAAGCAAGTGTTGATTTTGCTCACTGCGGAAGGTCGTATCTTCAGTTCAAGGCGGTTCAGGTGAATGACCAGCACCCCCAGAAGAATCATGACATCCCTGGCGATGGCCGTAACCGTTAGCCACGAAGGCAGATAGCCTCTTACACCGAGCAGGACAAAGGCCGTGACAAGCAGGGTTTTGTCGGCCAAAGGGTCAAGGTAGGCTCCAAGCCTGCTTTTTTGGTTGAAGACCCTAGCTACCATTCCATCTATGCCGTCGCTGATCATGCAGATGAGAAAGACGAGTAAGGCGAAATTGAGTCGATCGTTGATCAAATAGATGACAAACACAGGCACGAGAATGATTCGGAATGCGGTAATCAGATTGGGGATCGTCATATTGGCAGCGGTCCGTGTGTTAGATCATTCCGGCGTGGCGAGAGAGCTTGGGCCAGTCCTCGGGATGTCTCGCATAGAGTCCAATTCCTCTTTTGCCTCAGCAACCAGGGAGCCATGGATCCAAATGACCTTCCTAAACGCCTTTTCTGCTTCCGCGAAGCGATGCGCCTGTTTATAGGCGACACCGAGTTGAAAATAGGCCTCTGGCAGATCCTCCGCCAAAGAGGATGCAGACGCAAAACTTCGCTCCACGCGCTGAACCCAGTCCGGGCTTTTTTGCATAGTGTAGAGTCCCATGAACCCCACTTCCACGAAAGCTTTTTCCTCTTTTTTTTCTGCGATCTCCTTCGCATAAGCCATCGATGCAAAGGCTGCAGAGAAATCGCCTTTCCCTCCTTCGACCCATGCGATGCCCGTATACGCACCGGAGCACCTTGGATCCAGCTTAAGCGCCTGCTCAAACTCCAATTGCGCATCGTCCGGGCGCTGCATTCTGAGCAACCTAAACCCGTTGAACACATGGTGTTCTGGTGTGCCCAACGTACTCTCTGGGTATAAACTGGAGCGAGGGCCGCACCCTCCAAAAAAGAACCCCATGCAATAGATCAGGGTCAGAGCCCTAAGAAACACCTTTCCCATTCTTGCAGAACGCCACGTTTTCACAGCACACACCACCCCCTCTACTCCATGACAAACAGCACTCTGCCTCGGTGAAAAATACTGATATTGCTTCCGGCCCCTTTGATCTTCCCTGCATCTGCGTTGCCAATGACGATGTCGCAGGATCTGGACTTCGCAGTTCTCAAGCCCTTCACAATCATAGGGTTAGGGCCGACCCTCGGATTGTGACGGGCTTTGGCCAGGCCCCTGGCGTAAGCAGCCATTCCCTCTACTAGGGCATGGTCTCGACTGACATAGGCCGTTCCATAAACGACCTGTCCATCTTCGCCGATGATCATCGGCACCATCGCAGGACTCAGGGAGATTCCGCGGCAATCAACGATGAGTCCCGTAAACTGCTCTTCCTTTTTTGGCGACTGTTCGACTGTCTTGATGGGCACAATGGATTCCGGAAGAACCAGATCAGCAAATGATCCGTTCAACTTGATCGCCACGCTCACTCTGACCGTTCCATCAGCTAAAACGGACTTCTCTACGACGTAAGAATCTCTAAGGACTGCCTCCACGAGCTCATGCCTTGCGCCCTGATGGGCAATCGCCTCTTTGACCGTGGTCTTGGAATCGATCCGAATCGATTCAAGGAGCCCGATCAGATTATTGCGGGCCACCGTCCCCGCCTTGGCTTCTCCGAGCGCCCGCCCCTGGGCCGGACTCAGAGCTTGCGCCGGGGGCGTTCCCACGGCCCAGACCTCGACTATCCCGTTGGTCCAGTCCAGCCTTCCTTGCTCAAAGGTTTGAATGTAACTCCCGCCATAAGCCCAGCGCATCAATGTCGGGACGGAAATACAAACCATCAAGAGAAAGACAACCCTCTTTCTCAAGAGAAGAATTCGCCGCCGTTCATGGGGCATGGACGAAGGAAGCAATCGTCTCAACAAGGTGCTTTTTCCTTTGAGGGTCTATCCAAACAGTGGAGGGATCTGCTCTAAACCAGGTCAACTGCCGCTTTGCATACCGCCGCGTGTCCAACTGGAGCTGCCGCACCATCTCCTCTTGATCATAACGGCCTTCGAGATAAGACACGGCATGTCTATACCCCAGGGACCTCATGGGCTTAAGGGCAGGAGAGTACCCCATGGCCAAGAGGTTCTCAGTCTCGCCGATCAGCCCTCTCTCAACCATGAGAAGACTCCTCTCATTGATTCGATGATAGAGCTCCTTCCGGTCGATTTGCAAACAAATTTTGAGAGCCTGGAACGCGGACTCTTGGAAACCATGGCTTTGAACCAAAGCGGAGAAAGGTTTCTTCGTGAGCTCCATGATTTCAAGGGCACGAAGAATTCTCACCTTGTCATGAACATGAATTTTCTTCGCAGACACCGGATCCAGTTCTTCCAATCGCCGATACAAGGACTCGAGGCCCTGCTCTTCCGCCTGATCACGCAACTCTTCCCTCAAACCCTGATCCGCGGGCGGGCAGTGGAGAAGCCCCCCCAGCAGGGTCTTGATGTACAATCCCGTCCCACCGACCACAAAACAGCGCTTTCTTCTCGAGAAGAGGCCCTGGATAATAGGGACGGCGAAGGATCGGTAAATGGCTGCATTGAATTCTTCATCCGGATCAACCACGTCAAGGAGGTGATGAGGGACCATCCTCCGGTCTGACGGAGGAGGTTTTGCCGTGCCAATATCCATATGCCTGTAAACCTGCATGGAATCCGCATTGACGATTTCACCCCCGAGAAGAACGGACAGGTCGACGGCAATGCCGCTCTTTCCCGAAGCCGTGGGCCCGGCAATGACAACAACCTTTTCCTTTTGTACGGCCATCTCGGTAAACTCTTCGCTCTCTGCGGAGAAAATCTTCTGGTAGGATGCTGAAAAAGACGCTGTTAGACTACCCTCCGAAACATCTTTTCGATCTCATAAAAGCTCAACCTCTTGAAGACAGGCCGGCCGTGAGGGCAGTTCGTTGGCACCTGCACGTCATCCAGTTGCTCCACGAGAGAGACCATTTCCTCCTTCGACAGCCGCTGGCCGGCGCGGATGGCTCCATGGCACGCCATGACGGCAAGGATCCTATCCACCACCTGGTCTCCTTTGACGGTCCCTTGCTCCTCCAGGACGGGAATGAGTTCCCGCAATAAGGATTCCCAAGGCACATCGACCAGGATGCTCGGAAAAGAGCGAATCATGAAAGTGTCTCCGCCGAAATGCTCCAGTGTAATCCCCACTTCAGAGAGCTCTTCAATCTTGTTCAAGATCGTTCTGCTCTCCGAGGGGGAAAACTCCAGCCTTGGAGGGATCAGGAAGGGCTGGCACTCCAACGTGGAACTCTCATAAGACTTCTTCAGCTTCTCAAAGACCCTTCTTTCATGAGCCGCATGTTGATCCACAAGAAGAAGGCCCTCTTTGGTCTCGCAGAGGATGTAGGTCTCTTTGAGTTGGCCGAGAACGACGGGGCTTTCTCTGATCATCAGCGGAACCTGTGGATCCTCCCGCTGAAAAATCGTCGTCTTGGCCTGATACGATGAATATTCGCTGCTGGGCTCAGCGATTCGCTCGCTTTTTTCCTGAACGCTTTCGGCTGATGGGACCGGCACATGGAAAAGAGCAGCGGCCTTCTGCCTCAGGGACTGATCGACCACCGTCTTCACCGCTTCATGGACCAAGCGATTTTGATGAAACCGTACTTCCTGTTTGGCGGGATGGACATTCACATCCACCAGAGAAGGATCGATCTCTATAAAGATGACGGCATAGGGATAGCGTCCTTTCATGAGCCGCGACCCATAGCCTTCAATAACGGCATGGGTCAGAAGGCGCTCCCGCACGTTTCTTTTGTTCACATAGAGGAACAAATGATCTCCCCGCGCTCTGTCCCATTCAGGCGGGGAAAGGTATCCGCGCAGGATCAGGCCGTCGATCTCCTGCTCAATCGGAACCATGGAAGAAGCCACCTCATGTCCGAAAAGCGCCGAAAGCCTGCTCACGTCGCTGTCCACCGAAGGAAGGCTCAGCAGGGTCTTGTCCCTGTCATCCAGCCTGAAGGATAGCGTTGTAAAGGGGAGAGCGATTCGCGACAGGGTGTCCACAATGTAATCGGTCTCCGTCCCAGCGCTTCTCAAGAACTTCTTCCGGGCGGGGGTGTTGAAGAAAAGGTCCTTCACCTCAATGGTAGTGCCGACCGGTGCTCCTGTTTCTTCGATTTCCTTAATTTTTCCGCCCTGAAGGATGAGCCGGAAGCCGGAGAGTTGTTCCATAGGGCGGGAGGTGATCATCATACGGGAGACTGCAGCAATGCTGGGAATCGCCTCCCCCCTGAATCCGAGCGTCCGCACGCTGAACAAGTCCGAGAGATCGCTGATTTTGCTTGTTGCATGCCGCTCTGCGCACAAGAGCAGATCGTCCCGATCCATGCCGATTCCATTGTCGGCGACGCGGATCAGATTCCTTCCGCCATTTTCGATTTTCACCAGGATTCGGGTGGCGCCCGCATCGATGCTGTTGTCGATCAGTTCCCTCACCACGGAAGCCGGGCGTTCAACGACTTCGCCCGCCGCAATCTGGGAAGCCACTTTTTCTCCAAGAATCCTGATCAAGCCCATCGCTTTCTCAACCCCGCTTTCATGCACAAGAAACCTGCTCTCCCCGATCCGTTTCCAGGAGGCGCATTATATCAGATCCCTCCCCTTGTTCAAGCGGTGAAAAGGCGATCTCCGAAGTCGTCTGAGTTCCAAGGCGCAGCTTAACAAACCGAAGAATATGTGTTAGGTTGTGTCGATCGAGAAATCGAGGATTTCTGGACGGAGCGGTCAGCATTCGGCGTGCCCTACCCTCTTCGCTTTGGCCGAAAGCTGAAAGTTGAGGGCCGATAGCGCGAATCCGGAAGCAGCTGTTTCCGGATGAGCAACAGCCTGAATTCGCAGGGGAGTCATGGAAAAGGAAGACTGGCAGAACCGCGGCAAAGGGCATCGGCAAAGGCTTCGTGACAAATTTGCCGAGGGAGGCCTCGACAGATTCTCCGATGAGGAAGTGGTGGAGTTTCTTCTCACCCTCGGAACTCCTCAAAAGGATGTGAAGCTCCAGGCACGCGAAGCCTTGAAGAAGTTTGGAAGCCTTTCCGGGGTGCTCTCTGCACCGATTTCCAAACTGACGGAAATCAGTGGCATCGGCCCCAAGAATGCTCTTTACTTGAACCTGGTTCATCACGTTGCAGGACGCTACCTGCGGGACGGAGCGAAAAACAAAAGCTTCTTCGGTTCCTCCAAAGCGGTGTTCGATTATCTCTTTCATTCCATGCGCGATCTCAAGAGGGAAGTCTTCAGAGTCCTCTACCTTAACCGCAAAAACGAATTGCTGGCTGATCAAGATGTCTTCTTAGGGAGCCTGACAGGAAGCGCCGTGTATCCCAGAGAAATCATGATTCAGGCGCTGGATTACAGAGCCGCGGCTCTTGTCTTTGTCCACAACCATCCCTCAGGTGACCCTCTTGCTTCTGCAGAAGATCGTAAACTGACCAGGGATCTCGTGTGGGCGAGCCAGCTTCTGATGATCCAGGTTCTTGATCATGTGATCATCGGCCACAACACCTACTATAGCTTCGCCGATGAAGGACTGATCCAGACTTTTATCAGGGAGTTCCAACAGGCTTTCCAAGCTTCCGTTACACAATCTTCCGTTACCCCTTGACAGCATTCCGGAAAAAAATGACAATGCCCAGCAATCAGCTGTCAGCGTTCGGCGAGAGTGGCGGAATTGGCAGACGCGCTGGACTTAGGATCCAGTGGGGAAACCCTTGAGAGTTCGATTCTCTCCTCTCGCACCAATCATATCTCGAGAATGCCACAAAACGCCTGCTGAAGATGACCGATAAATGAGTTAGTGGACAGTGTGAGGAGAAAAGCGATGGTTGACCGATCACGAATCGATTACTCCCACCTGGACCGTCCGGAAATCCTTCGCTTCCTTTTCCATCCGAGAGGAGAATGCCCTGGCGCGGAGAAGCCTCCAAACACCACGGATGTGCTCATCCCTGTAGAAAAGAACGTTGTGGTGGGCGGCCGTTTCCATGTGGCGCAGCCAGCCGCGCCCAATCTCCTCTTTTTTCACGGAAACGGGGAAATCGTGGCGGATTATGATGAGATGGGCCCACTTTATAACCGTATGGGGATCAACTTTCTGGCCGTGGACTATCGCGGATACGGCCGGTCCACAGGCAGTCCCTCAATCACGGCCATGATGAAGGACTGCCATGAGATCTTCGAATTCTCAGTGAAATGGCTTGAAGACAGGGGGTGCACCGGCCCCCTCATTGCCATGGGGAGATCACTTGGCAGCGCATCGGCGCTGGAGCTTGCAGATCATTACCGGGATCGGATGAGCGCTTTGATCATAGAAAGCGGCTTTGCTTACGCCGGCCCTCTCTTAAGGCTTCTTGGAATAAACCCGGATGCCATAGGCTTCAAGGAAGAAAAGGGTTTCAGGAACCTTGACAAGATCAGGACCTGGGACAAGCCGACTCTGATCATCCATGCTGAACTCGACCAGATCATTCCTTTCTCCGATGGCGAGGCCCTCTTTCATGCCTGCCCCTCTTCAGAGAAAACATTGCTCAAGATACCCGCCGCAGATCATAACGACATCTTCGCCCGAGGACTGAGAGAATACCTTAAGGAAGTGGAAGCTCTGACCAGAAGGGCGTGCACTGCAAAAGGCTCAATATCCCGTTGACATTGCCACACCCGATGGTACAAGTTCTCAATAAACCGGGACCTGGAGCCACAAGCGTACCCCACGCCGGTAAGATGATGTGGACTCAACAGGGTCTCGCGCTTCTCTTCGCTTCAAGAGGGATAGACCATGACGAAGCCGGACAAGAAAACCACAGACCACGCCAAGGCCCTCAGAGAAGAAATCCATCGGCACAACTATCTGTACTATGTCCTGGACCAGCCTGAAGTGTCCGACGCCGAGTATGATCGGCTCTTTGACGAACTCGCCTCTCTGGAGAAACGGTTCCCTGAACTGGTCACGCCGGATTCTCCGTCTCAGAGGGTGGGCGCACCGCCCCTTGAAGCGTTCAAGACCGTCCGACACACCCTCCCCATGCTGAGCCTTGGCAAAGCCACCTCGGAACCGGAGTTCCTGGATTTCGACCGAAGGGTTGTTGAGTTGACAAGGACGGACACGATTCCGTACGTGGTAGAGCCGAAATTCGACGGCCTTGCGGTTGAGGTTGTTTACACCAATGGCCTTTTCAGCCTTGGCTCCACCAGAGGTGACGGCACCGTGGGCGAAGAGGTCACCCTGAATCTCAAGACCGTCAAGTCCATCCCCCTGAGGCTGCGCAGCAAAGACATTCCCAAACGGATCGAGGTCCGCGGTGAAGTCATCATGAACAAAGAGGACTTTGCAACGCTCAACAAAGAAAGGGGAAACGCCGGCGAGCCCCTGTTTGCCAATCCCAGAAACGCAGCCGCCGGTTCCGTGCGCCAGCTCGATTCAAAAGTGACCGCCGCAAGGCCTCTGACCATGTTCGCCCACGGCACGGGCTTGCTGTCCGGAAAGGAACTGGGCACCCACTGGGACACTCTGGCTTACCTCAAACAGCTCGGATTCAAGGCGAGCGACCCCGTCGAGCTCTGCACGGGCATCGAGCAAGTGAAGAGTTATTACCAAAAAATCCTGAATCTGAGGGACAAATTCCCTTACGAGATTGACGGCATCGTCATCAAGGTCAATGACTTTGTACTCCAGCGGCGGCTGGGGGAGATCTCCAGGAGCCCGCGCTGGGCCGTGGCATGGAAGTTCCCTCCCCAGCAGGAGCACACGGTTGTCAAAGACATCATCGTGAGCGTGGGGAGGACAGGAGCCCTGACACCCGTTGCCCTCCTGGAGCCAGTTCGAGTGGCAGGCGTGGAACTCAGCCGGGCCACTCTTCACAACGAAGATGAAGTGAGGAAAAAGGATGTCCGAGTCGGCGACACCGTCGTGATTCAGAGAGCGGGGGACGTGATCCCCGAAGTCGTCAAAGTCATTGAGACGAAGCGAACAGGAAAGGAGAAGCCTTTTGTCATGCCAGACCTCTGTCCTGTCTGCGGTTCCAAGGTGGAAAGGCCACAAGGAGAATCAGTCCACCGCTGCACAGGGTTGGCCTGTCCCGCCCAGATCAAGGAGCACCTGGCTCACTTTGCATCCAAAGGCGCCATGGACATTGACGGTCTGGGATACAAGTTCCTGGAGCAGATGGTGGACAAGGGGATCATCCATGATCAGGCAGACCTCTATTTTCTCAAGAAAGAAAATTTCATGAAAATGGAACGGATGGGCGACAAACTCGCACAGAATCTTCTTGATGCGATTGACAAGAGTCGCCAACCCGATCTGAGTCACCTGATCTACGCTTTAGGGATCCGAAACGTTGGGGAGCATCTGGCAACCGTGCTGGCGAGGAACTTCAAGTCCATCGCCAACCTGGCCGGCCAAAATATCGAAGACCTCACTCAAGTTCATGAAATCGGCCCCATCGTGGCCGAGAGTATTTACAATTTCTTTCACAATCCAAAGAATCTCAAGGTTCTCGAAAAGCTCAAGAAAGGGGGAGTGACATTTCCTGAGGAAAAAACAGAACTCAAAGAAACACTCCTTACAGGAAAATCCTTCGTGCTTACGGGCGGCCTCGATTCCATGACCCGGGACGAAGCACGGAAGATCATTGAATCGTTGGGTGGCCGGGTGTCTTCATCTGTGAGCAGGAAAACGGATTTTGTGATTGCTGGAAAAGATCCGGGATCAAAATATACGGATGCCCACCGACTGGGTGTGAAGACGATCAATGAACAGGAGTTCAGGAAGATGATCGGGAAATAAGCGACGGCGCGTCTGGATCGTGTTTGCGGTAGTTTTCTTTCGCCTTGTCAAAGCTCGTGGTGGCATAGCAGTAGGCGCAACCGTAAAGACAGGTGTCGTACATCCCGATGTCCTTGCTGATGACACACCCGCAGGCTTTACGCTGGGAGGGGTCTTTCGTGTGATTCACCTCCAGTCCAAAGACCTCCTCGATTAGATGGTCATCGATGCACTTGCCCGGTAAGATTCCGTATTCCGTCAGGTCCCTGTCCTGAGCGCAGATCGAGAGCGCCATACCGTTGTCCCGCGCGGTGCAAGCCATGAACCGCATCAGCTCAGCAAAGGCTTCTCCCTCGCACTCCGTCAACTCGACTCCCTTCTCCCGCAGGGCGGTGAGTCTCTGCCTGGTCTTTGTGTACACGTTCACGACGCTCATGATCGAGCGGTTCGTGTAACCCTGCAGTTCCCTCGCAATGGTTTCGTAGGTCTTCTTGTGAAAATCGGGGGCCGTTGTATTGCTGAAAACAAGGGGATCGTATCGCCAGATGACTCGCTCGGGGCCTATGCGGTCAGAAAGATCTTTTAACACCGCCAACGCTTCCCTCAAGGAAGGGCACCTTGGGTCAACGGCCCTAGGGTTATTCATCACGGTAAAGAGGAAGATGGATCGATAGCCTTTAAGCTGCAGCTCGTTGAGATGGCGCAAAAGAGGTGAAGCGTTGCGCGTCCAGAAGACGATGACGTCCACATCTTCCGGCTTAAGAGAGACTTTGGTAACCTGAGCAGGGTTGAAAGGGTTGGGAACAGTGCAGTGGCCTGCCTCCACACGTTTCATGAACCAGTCGGAATAGAATGCAGGGACATCGGTTCTGCGGCTCGCGCTTATGATCATCGACTCTCACCCGAACTTGTCATCCTCCCTTCCCCCAGCCCGTCCAGGATCATGATCAGCGCATCATCCCCGTGATAATATTCTTGAACCCTTCCGACGATTCTCATGCCGATGCGGTGATAGAAACCAATGGCTTCCGTGTTCTTTGACCTCACTTCAAGCCAGAGTTTCCCAAAGCTTTGCTCCGAGGCATGCGAGAAAAGCCTTCTTCCAAAGCCTTTTCTCCTGTAGGAGGGCCTGACCGCCGCCGAATACACGTGGCCGGTCTGATCGAAAATCATGTACCCCACAATTTGTTTCCCGGTCTCTACCACAATAAATCCGCCCGGGAGCCTTTTGGCATAATTCAGAATGACTTCCTTCGGATAGCCGGTTTTGGGGAAAGCCCCTCGTTCTATCTCAAGAATCTGCTTGAGATCCTCTATCAGGAAAGATCTGATAGTGCATGTAGCAGCAGGTTCAGCCACATTCTCACAGCCCTCGGCTTGCTCGTTTGCCATAGCCCTTCCTGTTCAATGACCCATGCTCAATGTTTCATGTGAAATCATCAGGCGCCTCCTTACCCGCCTTCAGCCTCCGGGGAAACCTACCCTCCTTCTTTGGAACTGTTCTTGTAGGTTTCATAGGCGTTGCAGCCCTCCTGGGAACCCAGGCTGCACGCTTTTTCTGCATCCCTCATGGCACTTGCCACATCGCCCTTGCTGAAAAACAGCTTGCTTCTGTTGTAAAAGGCCCACGCGTTTTCCGGTTTGAACTCGACAGACTTGGTTAGGTAAGCGATCCCCTCCTCCACTTGACCCTGCCTGGAGGCCAGCCCGCCCAACTGGTCGTAGGCTTCTGCATAATCCGGCCTCAATTTCACCGCTGTCTTGAAGTCGTCCTCCCCTTCAGCGATCCTTCCCAGGCTAAGCAGGGTTCGCCCTCTCCAGTAGTAGGCTTCCGCATTTCTTGGATCGATCTCGATAGCCCTGTTCAAATGTGCGAGGGCTTCTGTATAGTTTTTCTCCCGGTGGTGCCTGTACCCTTTAACCAGGTAAGCCCTGGCATCCTTGCTTTCTCTGCCCGGAATCGTGAGCCCTTTTGAAGCCTCATCGACCACCCCCTTGATTTTCGCTTCGATACTCTTTGCCCACTCTTGGAAATAGGGGCCCTGACGAAAACTGAAGTCCGTGTCCAAGTTCTTTAGGGCAAAATAGCCGGTCACAAGCAAAGCGATCACGAGACCGACAAAGACACACAGGGCGAGATGGTCTGTTGAGCCTGCACCTGCGCGATTAGGAGCAGAAGCGGAGGGGATGGGGTCAGGTCGACCCATTCAAATACCTCTCGTCTAGAGTCTTGAAGATCACCGGCAAGGAATCCATGGAGGGAGCAGTAAACCCAAAAACCGTTTTCAGAAAAGACATGGCAATACGAAAGGTGGCTCCCCACAGCACTTCTTTTTCTCGCTCATTCTGGTGGTAAACGCAGGGGAAATCCTGGGTGTAGCCTTCGTCTCCTGTTTTTCCGCTCCCCTTGAAGTGAAGACGATAACAGGCGTAAGAGTCGGGATGAAGGAGTTCCCTGAGTGGAATGTGGACAATTTTCTCCACCTCCCAGTTTGGAAGGAAATGTTTCTGCCGATTGATCCAAGCCACCATTGGATAAAGAATACGTCGAAACATTAAGAGGTCCTCAGGAGGCATGGGGCCGAGAAAGGTCACTCCAAAAGGGTTGAGGCGCATCTCCTCCGCACTCTCTCGCAGGCTGGTGGCCAGAAGCAGGGAAAGACGATTGGCTTGCTCTACGCATTTATCGCGCCACTGAGGCCAAAATCGCCATCGGGCAAGAGGCGAGACAGGGAATTTGAGTACTTTTGACAGAAAGAAATCCACACGCGGTGAAACTCTCCCTCCCGGAAAGCATAAATCTCCAGGCTGCCTCACTCTGAAAGACCGTTTATTAAATACCACGCATGGCTCTTGTGCAACACCGTTGCAGTTTCCACTCAGCAGGAAGAGCACAGAGGAAATCTTGGGTGAACGAAGGATATCTTCCGGAAAATCATGGCCGCCTTGGCTCCTCTCATGAAGCGCTTCTAAAATGTGCTCCCTTAGAGCCCGGGGATTTCTGAGAAGGTCCCTCATTTCCCTCTGTGACTTCCTCCCCACCGTTCATCCGTTTTTTCAGCCCTCCCTGTCGTCGGCCATTACGGAGCGTGGTAGGCATCCCACGGAAGCCCGTCTTTCATTGGGGTTTTGTTCCAAGGGGTCGCCGTGGTCTTAGGAGTGGCTCCGCACGACGCAAAAGAAATACTCAAAGCCAGAAGAAGCAAAATCAATCCGCCCTTCAATGCGCTCATGTCCATCACCTCGCTATTCCGAACACCGGCAGCGACTCATGAGGATTAGGCTGCCTTGCCGTGTTCTTCTGCCACCATGGTAATGGCTTTTTTCAGCAGTTCAAGTCCTTCTTCTGCTTCGTTCTTCTTGATATTCAGGGCAGGAAATATCCTGAGCACATTCCCTTGAGTGACATTCACGAACAGGCCGAGTTTCAGGCTGTTCTCCATGATTTCGACGGCGGTGCGTGGATTCTCTACTTCCATGGCCAGGAGCAGTCCCTTGCCCCTGACAGTCCTGATGATCGCTGGGTGAGCCTGCTGCAGGGCTTTCAGGTTTTCAAAAATGAAGGAGCCCATTGACTCCACATTCCTCTGGATATCCGTCTGAAGGAGATGTTTGATGACCGCATAGGCCACAGCGCAGCCCAGGGGATTGCCACAATAGGTTCCGCCGTGATCTCCCTTTTGAAGATTCAGAGACACTTCCTCTGTCATAGCAAAAGCGCCGAAGGGAAATCCGCCCGCGATCCCTTTCGCCAGGGTGAAGAAATCAGGCTTCACGTCCAATCCATCAATCGCAAACACGGGTCCGGTTCGGAAAAAACCCGTCTGCACCTCATCGATGATGAGGTACGAACCGTTTTTTTTGCAGAGAGCGGAAACACCCTCCAGGTATCCCTCAGCCGCGAGATGGACACCCCCCTCTCCTTGAATCGGTTCAAGAATGACCGCCGCCACATCAAGATCCAGAGCGTTCTCCATGGCCTTCAGATCATTGAAGGCGACAAATCGGTAGTTTGGCATGAGCGGTTTGAATTTGTCCCGATGCTTCGCTTGCCCGGTCGCCGATGCGGTGCTGATGGTGCGGCCGTGGAAACTCAACTCTGTCGAAACCACGTCCAACCTTCCAGTCGCTTTGCGGGCGAGTTTAATGGCTGCGTCATTGGCCTCTGCCCCGCTGTTGGTGAAGAAGACCCTGGTGAGCCCTTTTGGCAGGATTCTTACGAGCAGAGAGAGAAGCCTCGCCCGCGAAGGGGAATAGGTGATCCCGGAATTGGGGTTCTGCACGATCTTTCGACTCTGCGCGGCAAGGGCTTCGGTGATCACCGGATGCGCATGTCCTAAACAGGTCACGCCCCACCCTGCCGTGAAATCCACATACTTGTCGCCGTTTTCATCCCAAACATAAACGCCCTCGCCCCTCTCGATGGAAACGGGGGTCTTGTTAAAAAAAGGCGCAAAGTGCTCATCTTCGACAGCGATCGTGTCTCTTTCTTTGTCCATACCCTTTTCTCGCACTTCTGATCCTGTTCCTGATTGCCAGCGTCATCGATGTTCACGAGGGGATGTTTTTGCCTCTCGTGAACTCACGACACTCCGGCAGGATAAAGACCTCAACCTTTCTTGGGAGGTGTGGTTTTTCCACAGGCTGTTGCCCAAAGGGGGACAAGCACGGTCATGGAGGTATTCCTCCCCTATTCCCTCTCCTTCAAGAGGGAGAAAGGGAAAGAGCGATCAGTCGGACGTGATGGAGTGGGTGGTGCTGACCGTGACCTCCTCAACGCCCGGTACTTTTCGAGCCATTTTGGTCACCTCGCCAATCACCTCTCTCTCCATGAGAAGAGACGTCTCCACATTGCTCACGAAAATCTTACCGTTCTTGGCGGTCACCCTGGCGGACGGGAATCCGGCCACCAGCGCCGCCTGCACCTGGGCCGCATGGCTCAGATCCTCGAGGATCTTCTTCGATTCCGGTGTGGTGCGAAAGCACGGCCTGTTCGCAGCCTGGAAAAGGAGCTCCACGGCGTCCTCAACCCTCAGGGTCTTGATGTGCAAGACCATGTCATAGAGCCTGTTGTCCGCCGTATCGGCTCCGTAAAGGGAAAGACCCCACTTGCGGCGTTCCTCATCATCCTTTTTCAAGGTGTATCGCGCTTTTTCAGCAGAGACGTTTTCCCGCTTCATTTCCTCTCTGACGCGGTCCTCGAAGTCTGCAATGATTCGCACCTTCAGGACATGAGGAATGTCCTGAAGAAAAAAATGGCCTGCCAGCCCGTGGTAAACCACGTTGTCCTTCATAACGCGTTTCAACACGGCAGCACGGATGTAGGAGACATATTTCTCTTTCCCATGAGTAAAGCGGTCGAGAACCGACGGAGAATCATGGATAGCTCGGACGAGTTTGATTTCCGGGATGTTGAACTCATCAGACGCTTCGATAAGAACGTCACGGGAAACACACTCGTACCCCAATCGTTGAGCAATTTTTTCTGCAACTTCCTTCCCTCTGCTGTACGACCCACGGGAAATCGTTATGATGGACATGTCCCCCTCCTTTCCCTCCTTGGAAGCGCGTGCATCACCAGTACCAGTCGGAACCGATCCCGACCTCGTTTTTGACTTCTTTCACCCCAGGGACTTGACCCGCGACTACCGGAATTGCATCCACCACTTTGCCTGTGCTCGCTTTTCCGGTGATGGTGACCACACCATTGTTCGCAACGACCTGCACCGAAGCGGCTTTCGTCCGCTCATCTCTGACCAGAGCGGCCCAGACCCCGCTGGTGACCTTGAGATCTTCAAAAGCCTTCTCTGACTGAGGCGTCACTTTGAAGTCCTCCAATTGGGCCATGGATACAATCGCCAGGCTCGCTCCGTCCATGCTCATTCGCTCCAGATTCAACACCACATCATACTGAGAAGGATCCCCCCACTCGATGCCATAGAGAAATCTTGTCCATCGGATCCGCTCTCTGTCCACTCTGTCTATGTAGACGATGGCTTCGTCGCGCTTCAGGTTCATTCTTTCCATGGCCGCTTTGATCCGGAACTCCAGGTCGGCAATCACCCGAACCCGCAGAAGATGAGAGATACCCGATACAAGGAAGTGGCCTGCATGCCCGTGATACACCAAATTCCCACCCTGGGAGCGCTTGAGCAGAGCAGCGGTCAGGCACATGAGGTAGGCGACCCGCCTTCCAGGTACCTGTTGCCAGAATGGCGGAGGTTGGTTGATGGCTTCGGTGAGTTCTCTTTCCGAAATGCCATACTCTTTTCCTGCTTCGACAAGAACTTCTTCCCGCCCGAGGCAGGGGTAGCCAAGCCGCCTTGCCACCCGCTCCGCCAAGATTTTGCCGCCACTGAATGTGCCCCGCGAAATACTGATAATCGCCATGATGCCCCTCCTTTTGAGATCAGGTTGTGCTTTTCTCCTCAAATCCCCGGACAGACCCGGATCACCGTCTGAGGTTTGAAGGCGCTAACATGGATTTTGCGTTAAATTGGGACCCCCTCGTGGTCAGAGTCTGAGGGGCGCAAGGAATATCTGCGGATATTGAAACAGGAAAAAGGGAATTGAGTCAAGAAATTTCAGTCTCTTCTCTCTTCCCTTTTTCCCAGAAGGTGGAGTGGAGTCTTTCAGATTTCGGACAAAGCAATGACGCGACCCGCCTCGACTTCAAGGCAAGGCTCGATAAGAAGGTTGGGGTTTGCTTCAGCAAGCTCACGGGTCATGCGCCGCACCTCCTCAGCGCTTGAAAACTCCCTTTCGAGAGTTTCAACGTGCTCGTAAATCCTTAGAATCACCTTCATGATGTGACCTCCCCTGGTTGTTTCATTCAGTGACATGAAAAAGCGAAATCATGCTTTCAGCACAGCAAAAAGCATTCCAAAAACAGGTTCTTTGTGAAATTAAATATGGGTATCAACTGGTTACACCGGATCTATGATCAGAGGGGGAGAAAGGGACTTGAAGTTCCGCTTTTGGGATGACAAAAAACGTCATGGGTTTTACAATCTGGGAAAAAATGGGGACAGATCTCTTAACCAAATTTCTCTTTAGTTCCAAACGACTCATCATTCTTTCCAGTGAAGTCAAAAATGTTGACAATAACCTATGGATAAAGCTATAGAAACACTGAGAGGTTCGGCCAGCGCACCAATGTGGATCTGTGTGACTTAGGCTTTGCTCAACCCTTTCATCGGACCAGGCTTAGCCTGTGCCGTGTCTCCTATTCGCAGGAGAGGAGGAGCAACATGGCTACCCTTCGAAAAGCCCCTTTTTCCGTGTTCCGCATGTTGATCTTCCTACCATTCGCAAGCCTGACGCTCAGTGGGATCGCCATTGCTGAAGTGATAACAGACGGCAGCCTTGGAGGCCCTAAAGGACCTGTGAGCTCCGGAACTGTTCCTGGCGTCGGGACGACCACCTATCACATCACAGACACGCTGGGCAAACGAGCGGGTCAAAATCTTTTCCACAGCTTTGACAAATTCAACGTATTGACCAATGAGAGTGCCACCTTCACAGCCCGCGGTGATATCCGGAACGTTGTGAGCCGTGTGACCGGTGGAACCTCCTCATGGATTGACGGCACCCTTCGCTCCACTGTCCAGGGAGCTAATCTTTATTTTCTCAATCCGTGGGGAGTTGTTTTCGGGCCAAATGCCTCTCTGGACGTTACGGGATCCTTTCATGTGAGCACGGCAGACTATCTGCGCTTTGAGGATGCGATCAGATTCTATTCCTCTCCAGGGGCTGCGGATCAAGTCCTCTCCACAGCATCTCCCGTAGCCTTCGGTTTTCTGAGTGCAAATCCCGCCCCCGTTCAAGTGCTCCAAAGCTTTCTCGAGGTGCCTGCGGGAGAGACCCTATCCGTGATCGGGGGAAACATTGAGTTAAGCGCCGCGTTCCTTAACGCCCCCGGAGGCCGGATCCACCTGGCAAGCATGGCCTCGCCGGGCGAAGTCATTCCTAGTCCGGCTGGGGAAGCGCCTGATCTTCAGGTTCGACCCCTGAATGCCTCCGGCGTGGTGAGCATCGACGGCAGCCTTCTTAATTCCGGCGGCATCCCGGTCGGGACCATTTTGATCCGCGCGGGTCGTCTGGTCCTTGATCATGGTTCCTGGGTAACTGCTGACACCTACGGAGACGGTTCTGGTGGCGTTGTCGACATCGTCACAGGAAGTCTCGACAGTTCAGGAGGAAGCAGCATCTCTTCGGACACCCAAGGGATGGGAGAGGGAGGCCGGTTGGTCGTGGAAGCGACGGATCGGGTTCATTTGAATGGCAGCTATCTTTCCAGCGCAAGCTGGGCTTCCGGTGATGCAGGCAGCATAGCGCTTTCAACCCCCTATCTTCTCGTCGAAAATGAAGCCATCATCTATGGAGACTCGTTCGGAGAGGGGAAAGGGGGCGATGTGTCCATCGTCTCCGGGAAATTGAGTCTTGTGAGTGGTGGCTCCATTTCAAGCAGCGCTTATGGCGAAACAGGCAACGGTGGAAACCTTTCTATCACCGCCACAGAAAGTCTCTCCATTAGCGGGACAGGGCCCTACGGGCTACACAGTTCCTTGGAGAATCGCACCGCCGGTGCTGGTCATGCCGGCCGAATTCAGGTCGTTACCCCTCTTCTGAACATTGGTGAGAGCGGAAGCATCAGCGCGGAAACCCTGGGAACTGGACGGGCCGGTGATATTGATGTGGTCGCAGAGACAGTCCATCTCAGCGCAGGAGGGAGAATATCCAACGGTGCTTTCGGTACCACCGGAAAAGGGGGCAACATCTCTGTTAGGGCAAGCGATGCCGTGACGATTGCAGGCAAGGGAACTCAGGATATTCCGAGCGGCATATTCACTTTTGCGGCAGCGGCAGGAGAGGCCGGGACTATTATCTTATCGGCGCCGCAAGTGGTCTTGAGCAATGGGGCGTCCATTGGCGCCGATACCGTTGGAGAGGCTCACGCCGGGAACATTGAATTGACGGTTCAGCGATTGACCCTTTCAGGTGGAGCGACAATTTCAAGTGGTTCTGTCGGCGGCTCAGGCAGAGGAGGAAACATCCACATTAGCGCCGCTGATGCGGTCTTTCTCTCGGGCCTTTTCAGTGACATCTCTACGAGCACTGTAGGCGCGGGCCGAGGAGGAGATATCGTGATCTCTTCATCCACTCTCACCCTTCAACATCACGCTGCCCTCCACGCTGACACCCTGGGGACCGGCCAAGGAGGTGACATCGCGATCAGCGTCACCTCCTTGGCCATGAGTGGCGGCTCCAGGATTTCGAGCAGTGCCTATGACAGCACTGGGGACGGTGGTCAGGTCACGGTTCGAGCGGACAAGGACATCTCACTTACAGGTCCATTCAGCGGGATTTACTCGGTCTCCTCAGGGCAAGGGAATGGAGGCGACATCAACCTGAGTGCGGCGCAAGTCCGCCTCACCGACGGAGCCCAACTCTCCGCCAGCAGCCGAGGAACCGGCAATGCAGGGAACATCGACCTTGCCACGACCGGCAGTTTCCTCAGCAGAAACAGCACGCTCAGCACTTCTTCGAACAATGCCGACGGAGGGAATATCAAGATCACCGCTCCCGGCATCGTTCACCTGAAAGACAGTGAGGTCACGGCAAGCGTCGGCGGCGGCCCGAGCAGCGTGGGAGGCAATATTTCCATCGACCCGCAGTTTGTCATTCTTGATCACAGCAGAATCATCGCCAACGCCTACGAAGGCGAAGGGGGCAACATCCAAATCGTCTCCAATGTGTTTCTCGCTGATCCCTACAGCGTCGTGGATGCCTCCTCGGCGCTGGGCATCGACGGAACCGTGGACATCCGTGCTCCCATCACCGAGCTCAGCGGCACCCTGGTTCCTCTCGGAGAGGATTTCATCAGCGCCTTTGAACTGCTTCGAGAACCCTGCATAGCGAGAATTCGTGGCGGGAAATACAGCAGCTTCATTGTAACCGGAAGAGACGGCCTTCCCATGGAGCCGGGCCGATGGCTGCCAAGCCCAATGCCTCAATAAGAGGCTCATCGCAGACAGAGCTCGTTGCTGAAGGAATAGTAAAGAGAATGAGAACGTCAACGCCCGTCAGGATGTTCCTCTGTATGTCTGCTCTCACGCTTCTGATGACAGCTGTCACAGCCTTTGCTCAGCAGGTTCTCCCTCGAATCGACCCGACGGGTCGTTCGGGGGACAGGCGACCGGACCTTCTTGAAGAAGACGTCCCGCCTTCCTCTCCCCCTTCCCTCAGGCTACCGCCGGCCCTGCCGACGGGCGAAGCTCAAGAGCTGTTTCTCGACAAGGTGTTCGTCCGGAGGATTGTGGTCACGGGGAGCAGTGTTTTCACCCCGGAGGAGCTGTCGGAGATCACTGATCCCTACGAGAACCGCTGGCTCACAAGCGAGGACCTGGAATACCTTCGCAGGGCCCTGACCCTCCGCTACATCAATGCCGGCTACATCCATTCAGGCGCGATCCTTCCGGATCAGGCAGTCAGAGAGGGCGTAATCACGTTGCAGATCGTCGAAGGGGTGCTCAGACAGATATCAGTGGAGGGAAACAAGTGGTTCAAGGAATCCTACATCCGGGAGCGGATCGAGGTGGGAGCAGGGTCTCCGGTCAACGTGAACCCGCTTCAACAGAGGCTTCAGCTTTTGCAGCAGGACGATCGCATCCGTGCGATTCATGCAGAGCTGAGCCCAGGAGTCAGGCCCGGGGAAGCCGTGCTAAGAGTGAATGTGGAAGAGAAAACACCTTTCTATGCCTGGTTTGCCTTCAACAACTACCAATCTCCCTCCGTGGGCGCCGAGAGAGGTCTTCTCACGCTGGCCCATCAGAATCTGACCGGTCACGGCGACATCCTGTCTTTAACCTTGGGCCGATCAGAGGGGCTAAACCCTCAGATCGACGTCTGGTACCTCTTGCCTATCACGGCCCATGACACGACCCTGCTGCTGAGGTATAGGAAAAATGACTACGCGGTCATTGATGAGATCTTCGATCCTCTGGAGACCCGCAGCGAATCCGACATTTACGAAATCACCTTAAGACACCCCTTGATCCGAACCCAGAACCACGAGTTTGCACTCGCCCTCACCGGGGAATCCCTGCAGGACAAAACTTTCTTGCTGGGAGAGCCTTTTTCATTCTACCCTGGAGTCGAAAACGGAGAATCCAAAGTGACGGCCCTGCGCTTTTCGCAGGAGTGGACCTACCGCACCCAGCGCGAAGTGGTGGCGGCCAGATCCCGGTTCAGCTTCGGAATCGATGCCCTGGAGGCCACCACCCACTCCTCCCACAGCGTCCCGGACGGAAAGTTCCTGGCATGGCTCGGCCAGTTCCAGTGGGCCAGGGCGTTCAAGACCTGGGACTTGCAGCTCCTGTTCAGGACCGATGCCCAGATATCGGATCAGCCCCTTCTGCCCCTTGAGCAGATCGCCGTGGGAGGCCGGTACACGGTGCGGGGATACCGTGAGAATCTTCTGGTGAGGGATCAGGCGTTCATCGCCTCTGTGGAACTTCGGATTCCCATTGTTCGGAACGTTCCCTGGGCAGGGGATCTGCAGCTCGTCCCCTTTTCAGATTACGGCTATGCAAAGAACAGGGATCTTCCGAGCCTTGATCCAAGAAGCATCTACAGCGTCGGTCTTGGACTCCGCTGGGGGGTCCCGCTCATGAAATCCCCGGCCGAGCTCAAGCTCGACTTTGAGCTCTACTGGGGCTATGCACTGAAAGACGTGAGCGCTCCGGACCACAATATTCAGGATGAAGGAATCCATTTTCAGATCGCTGTCACAGGATTTTAAATGAGATTGAGATCCCTTTTTCTCCTTACCCTGGTCTGCCTTTCCGTCGGTGAGGCGGCATGCTCTACCTCTCCAATTCGGGGGAATGCGAAGGCTTCGCCTGTCATGGGCTCGCCGGCTTTGCGCCCAGAAAAGCTGATGGAGCAAGGAAGCACGGCCTTCAAGAAGGGCGACTTTGCAGCAGCCGTCTCGATCTGGTCAGAGGCTGCCGTTCTCTTTGAGGAAAGCGGAGACACAACAAACTGCTCAGAGTCCCTGGCAAAACTCTCTCAAGCCCATCAAAGCCTGGGGCAGCACCAGGAGGCTCTGAAGACGGTCGAAAAAGCTCTCTTCATTGCTCGGCAGGGCAAAGACGAGAGGCAAACCGCTGAAGCCCTGGGCGTTCTGGGGAGCATCCAGATCGGCCTGGGAGAAAGCGAGCGAGCGCACCGAAATCTGGATGACGCTCTCAGGAGGGCGAAGGGCCTGGGCGACCCGGATCTCAGCGCCAGAATCCTCAACACTCTGGGAAACCTTTTCGTCGCCCAAAGCAAATATGAAGAAGCGCTTCAGGCTTATCGAAAAAGCGCCTCCGTCGCTCCGGAAAGAGGAGCCACCGCAGCTGCGGCTCTCGTCAACACTGCCCTCGCGTCTTTCAGCCTGGGGTATTACGACGAGGCCAGGTCCTGGATCGAGAAAGCCCTGACCCTGCTCCAGGGTCTGGAGGATTCCTCGTACAAGGCCCACGCCTTCATCAGCGCAGGTCTTCTGTGCGGCGACCTGCTGAAACCCTTGCCCGACCAGACCAATCCCTTGACGGCGTTGGCTTCTGACGCGTTTACCCAGGCGGTCCAAGTAAGCCAAAGGATCGGGGATCTGCGAACCTTGTCCTACGCTTACGGGTACCTCGGGGGCCTCGATGAAAGCGAAGCCCGTCTCCAGGAGGCCCTGGGGCTCTCCCGGAGAGCCATTTCCTGCGCCCAGCGCTCTCATGCGCCGGAATCCCTCTACCGTTGGCACTGGCAGAGCGGCCGCATCCTCAGAGCCATGGGAAAACCGGAAGAAGCCGTCGCAGCCTATCGCCGTGCAATGGCCAACCTCCAGACGATTCGCAGGGAAATGAGCAGGTGCACCGGCGACTCCGAGTCCTCTTTCCGAAGGACAGCGACCCAGCTCTGCTCGCAGTATATCGATCTGCTCCTGGAGGTCGCATCCTCCGTGGAAAACCCCCACCTCTACCTGACCGAAGCCCGAGAAGCTCTTGAATTGGTCAAGGTCTTTGAGCTGCGGGAGTACTTCAAAGATGACTGCGTGGATGCCGCTCGCTATGTGGAGACAAAGCTGGACCATCTCTCCCAAACTGCGCTGATCATCTACCCAATTCTCCTGGAGGAGCGCTTGGAGCTCCTGGTCCGATTCCCTGACGGCCTCAAAAGATACACCGTAGCGGTCTCTTCGGAGAGGCTGACCCAGGAGGTTCGCGAGTTTCGCAGCAAAATAGAAAAACGGACTTCAGGGGAGTTTCTGCCTCACGGTCAACAGCTCTTCGACTGGTTGATCCGGCCCTTTGAAAAGGATCTTGCCGACCACCGAATCGATACGATGGTCTTTGTTCCTGACGGCCCCCTTCGGACCATCCCCATGGGAGCTCTCCATAATGGGAAGAAATTTCTGATCCAGGACTATGCGGTTGCCGTTACCCCAGGTCTCAACCTCACGGATCCTAAGCCCCTCAGGGCGGACCAAACGAGAGTGCTGGCCCTCGGTCTCACTGAATCGGTCCAGGCTTTCCCAGGTCTCCCTTACGTGTCGGGCGAGCTCAAGGCGATCCACCAGCTCCTCGGAGGCCGCTCGCTGCTCAACCAGGACTTTGTCATCGCCCGCGTGGAGGAGGAATTGAGAAGAGAACCCTTCAGCATCGTCCACATTGCCTCGCATGGGCATTTCGGGAAGGACGTGGAGGACACCTTCCTCCTGACCTTCGATGCTCGACTGACCATGGACCGTCTTGGCGACTACGTGGGCCTCTTTCGGTTTCGGGAAGAACCCTTGGACCTTCTGACTTTGAGCGCCTGTGAGACGGCCGCCGGTGACGACCGGGCGGCGCTCGGATTGGCGGGCATTGCCATCAGGGCAGGAGCCCGCAGCGCTCTGGCAACGCTGTGGCATGTCAGTGACCCCGCCTCCTGCGAGCTCGTGGTGGAGTTCTACCGCCAGCTTCAAAACCCAGGTGTATCGAGGGCTTTTGCGCTTCAGGCTGCTCAGCTTGCCTTGCTCAAGGACCGGCGTTATGATCATCCGTGTTACTGGGCTCCCTTCCTTCTCATCAACAACTGGTTGTGAGGCAGGTCCAGGAATGACCTTCTTGTCCAAGATGATTCGAAATTCAATTTTCGCCGCGGCACTCAGTTGTCTCGTCGTCCTTCTTGCCATCCTGGCACTAAGACGCAACGGCAATCTCGAATTCCTGGAGCTACCCGCTTACGACTGGTTCGTCCGCATTCAGGCCGGCGGTCCTTCCACCCCCGATCTCCGCATCACCTTGGTGCAGGTGTCGGAAAAAGACATCCTTTCCATCGGCCAGTGGCCTCTCACAGACGAAATCCTCGCTCAAGCCCTGACCGCCCTCATGACAGAGAAACCGCGAGCCGTCGGCCTCGACATCTTCCGGGACATCCCTGTTCCACCCGGTACGGAACTTCTCGATACCGTCCTCTCGAAAAGCCCCAATATCATTGTGACCATGAAATTCGGAGAAGGCGGAGTTCGGCCCCCTCCTGCTCTCAAGGGAACCGATCAGGTGGGTTTCAACGATATCCTCGTCGACCCCGGAGGAGTCGTGCGCAGAGCTCTCCTCTTCCTGGATGAAGGGGACAGTGTCGCTTACTCCTTTGCCCTCAGAGTTGCCCTTTTGTATCTGCAGGCACAGGGGCTTGTTCCGCAGCCGGATGAGCAGAATCCTCAATACCTTCGTTTAGGGAATGTGACGTTCCGGCCCTTTGAAGCAAACGACGGCGGATACGTCAAGGCGGATGCAAGAGGCTACCAGTTCTTTCTGGACTATCAAGGTCCTGTCGCGCCGTTTCGCTCTTACTCGCTCACAGACCTGTTGTCCGGAAAGGTCCCCCCAAGTGCCATCAACGACAAAATCGTTCTCATCGGCGTGACGGCCCAGAGCGTCAAGGATTTTTTCTTCACCCCTTACAGCCGCGGCTTCTCGGACGCGCAGCAGGTTCCGGGCGTTCTCCTTCACGGCCTCATGACCAGCCAGCTGCTCAGGGCAGGCCTCGAAGGCTTTCGGCCCCTTGAGACCCTTGCAGAGCAGCAGGAGAATCTGTGGATCTTGCTCTGGGGTTTGCTCGGCTGCATCCTCGGGCTCAAGGCCCACTCGGTCTGGCGTTTCTCCCTCTTCGGTTGCGTCGGCATGCTCCTCATCGGTCTTTTTGCATACGTCGCCTTTTGGTATCGTTGGTGGATTCCTCTTGCACCCCCTGCGCTCTCCTTTCTTCTCACCGCAGCGCTCGTGACCGCTTGCGTGACAAGCCTTGCGAGAAGGGAGCGGGCCCTTTTGATGCAGATCTTTTCCAAGCACGTTTCCAAAGAAGTGGCCGAATCCCTCTGGCAGCAGCGGGAGCAGTTCCTCAAGAACGGCAGGCCACGACCTCGAAAGCTTGTCATGACCGCCTTTTTCTCAGACCTGAGAGGGTTCACCACGGTCTCCGAAAAGATGGAGCCCGAGGATCTCATGCACTGGCTTAACATTTACATGGAAAGGATGACCGGAATCATCATGGCCCACGGCGGCATCATCGACGACTTCGCAGGGGACGGAATCAAGGCAAACTTCGGTTTGCCCCTGCAGGAGCAAAATGACGACCTCATCCGTGCTGATGCCCTGAGTGCGGTGAGGTCTGCACTGGACATGGAAAAGGAAATGCATCTCCTCAATGCCCACTGGCAGGAGAGGGGACTCCCGGAAGTCGGAATGCGGATCGGAATCCACACCGGTCCGGCGGTGGCCGGTGCTTTGGGAAGCTCTCAGAGGATGAAATACACGACCATCGGGGATACTATTAACACTGCATCAAGGCTCGAGAGCTATGACAAGGACCTCGGCAAGGAGGCCCTGTGCCGGATTCTGATCGGCGAGTCGACTCTGCGATACCTGGGGCCAGGGTTCCGGACAGAGCGCATCGGAGAAGTGAGCTTGAAGGGCAAGGAAGAAAAGATTACCATTCATAGGGTGCTGGGGGAGGACGGTCTTCCTCCTGAGTCCCGAGATAAGGAGGTAGCTCAATGAATCGGCGAAAAGGATGGATACTACTCGTTGTCCTCTTGGTGATGGTCGCGTTGACAGTCTCTTCATCGAGCACGGTCTGCGCTCAAGGAACGGGTGCCGGCAAAGAAAAAGCGCCTGGTTCTCCCGGAGCCGGCGCAGATCAGAAGAAAGTGACTGCGGCCGAGAGCATGCCTGTTTACAAGCCGCCGCTCCGAGGTTCCCCGGGCGGCCGCGTGGGCGGGGGGACTCGGGGCGCAGCGTTGGAAGCTCCTGTTTCCCTTTCCGTGCTGGTTCCGGACCACGTCGGCCTCACGCTTCAAAGCCAGCCGCGTCTGTACTGGTTCATCTCAAGAAAGCCCTCTCAACCCATTGAATTCACCCTCACGGAAAAGGATGCGGTCAAACCGGTCTTGGAGGTACGGTTGAAACCCCTGGAGAAAGCCGGCATCCAGTGCATCCGTCTGGCGGACCACGGGGTTCAACTCCGGCAGAACGTCCTCTACAAATGGTTCGTGGCCGCCATCACCGATCCTGATCGCCGCTCCAGGGACATTCTCTCCGGCGGCATGATCGAGGTCGTGTCTGCCTCTCCTGACTTATCGGCAAGGCTCAACCAAGCGCCTAAACCCAAACAGCCTTTTGTGCTGGCTGAAGAGGGGATCTGGTACGATGCTCTGGCGGCAGCGTCGGAAAGGATCGATACATCGCCCAAGGAGCTCTCCTTGAGGAAACAGCGTGCGGCCTTGCTGGAGCAGGTGGGATTGAACGAGGCGGCAGAATTTGACCTCAAAGAGGCTCGTTCCGCCCAGTGAGCATAGACAGGGCCAGTAATCAGTAGACATTCATCCTGCGTGCATGCTCCCCACTGCCTACTGTGTACTGATTGCCAGAATTAAGAAAAAGACCCTTCTCGCAGGTTGCTCAAAAACGCCCAGATACAAGGCGCCCGAAATTCCGAGAAGTGAGTCGTACAGTCCAGTACGTCGCAACGACGAGGGATGGGGGCAACGCCGTAGATGGGCGTTTTTCAGCAACCTGTTACTGAAGGTCGGCGACCAGCGGTATCTTGGATTCACAGGGGACGCCGGTCTGGCACAGGCCGCAACCGTAACCGTCGAACCCGTAGTGGGCCTTCACATACTCCTCGGTGATAGGGCGCACGTGGCTTCGGCATTTCTTCTTGTCGTGTCCCGCCTCGCTTAGGGCTCCGGCAGGGCAACGGGAGACGCATTTTTTGCAGATGCCTCTCGAATGGAACAGGCAATGCGCCTGGTGGTCCTTGTAAGGTCTCGGCGTAGGCGGAATCTGGATGTGTGCGATCACGGAACCCACCCGGACGGCCTTGCCGAGAGGCGTGATCAGACCGTCGCAGAGCCCGAAGGTTCCCAGTCCCGAAGCATAGGCCGCGTGGCGTTCCGACCAGGTTGAAGCGAAGACATACTTCTCGGAGAGCTTCTGCTCCCAATGAGGGGAGAGGGCAGGCGCCACGGCAGCATAGCCCTCGCCTTCAAGAACCGCCACCACGTGCCTTCTCAGTTTCTCGTTGACTTCTTCTCCGAAGATTCGAGCTCTTGCCCATCGTTCAGAGGGATACACCGTTTCCCGCCGGTTATCCTCCTTCGTGAGGGGGTTGTGAGCCACAACCCAGGCGATCACCGTGAGCTCGCCGGGTTCAATCGCGATTTCCGGAAAAGTCCTGGCAAAGATCTCCAACGGTGCCCAGTGAAAAGGGCCTACAACCTCTTTATACGCATCATACAGAGGATCATCTCCCCTTGAGAAACCGACGATCACCCTTTCGAAGGCCCGATCCTTTGCCTGATTCCTGAGCGTGTTCTCCGGAGAGTGGATGAGAAAGTCGCGGACCACTCCTTCAATCCACGAGGCCCCTTTGCTCTCGTGAAGCCTCTCCTTGCCTTTTTCGCTCATCTTGGCTCTCCTACCCCGGTTCAACTCTGAGGTCCAGCGCATCGATGACCTGAAGGACCTGATCATGAAGGGATCCCGGCCTCAAAATGATCATGCGTTCAAGCTCTTGCGATCCCCGAAGATCCCTTTGCAGGGTCAAGAGGATTCTATGCTCCTCCTTCGCCGCCCGGAGGATTTCCTCTCTTTCGAGACCCTCGCGGGAAAACACATCCAAACCCAACCGCTCAAGAGACTGGGCCAGCGCTTTCAGATCGGCATCTACGATGAATCTGAGACTACGGAGCGGTTTTTCCCTGACGCGACTGACCTCTTCAATATCAAGTCTTTCAAATACAGGGTAAGCGCTGATCCTGTCCCCTTCCTTGACGACCTCTTCCAGCGCCGCGGACTGACCGTTGATGAGCAGCAGATCCACCTGCTCCGCCGGCACTCCCAGCGTTTCAATGATCTCCCGGACTGTCTCCTTCCCGTTTAAAGGGACTTCAAAGTCCCTTTTCCTTTTACCGGGCGGCAGCCAGTCATTGAGTTCTTCATAGAAGCGAATGAGGACCGTACCCATAAGGAAGACATCGATCTCTCAGTAATCGATCACATCCTCAAGCAGAGAGTAACTCACCATCCTCTGAAAGCGAAGGTGCACCTCCCTGCGGTTGCTCCTGAGCCCGTACTTCTTGGATTCCAGAACATACTTCT
>Ga0105107_10000367_pt1 | contig 28016 bp, 27 predicted proteins | sample PPLLaktember2015_6_FD_79335 | JGI IMG/M metagenome (GOLD analysis project Ga0105107, IMG submission 79335) | Freshwater sediment microbial communities from Prairie Pothole Lake near Jamestown, North Dakota, USA - PPLs Lake P8 Core (1) Depth... | ecosystem: Environmental > Aquatic > Freshwater >... | reverse complement strand
CGGCGCGCGAGAAGATGAAGGCGGCCGGCTACCGCGACATCCAGCCCGAACAGATCCCGGTGGTCGCGCTGCCAAGCGGCGGGCGGGCAAAGGTGATCGCCGGTGCGCTCGAGGCCGACGGCCGGTCCGCGTCGGGTCCGATCCAGGGGCTCTCGACCGATCCGCTATACCTGGACATCGAGCTGCCCGCGGGCGGCGCGTTCTCGCAACCGGTTCGCAGCGACCACAACGCGTTCATCTACCCCTTCGAGGGCAGCGTGGTCGTCGCAGGGCGCGCGTTGAAGACGCACAGCGCGGGGTTCCTTTCACCGGGAGAGCGGATCGAGGCGACCGCGGGGCCCGAAGGCGCGCGCTTCATCGTGCTTGCCGGCCGCCCAATCGGCGAGCCGATCGTGCAGTACGGTCCGTTCGTGATGAACACGCGCGCCGAGATCGAGCAGGCGATCCGCGACTATCAGAGCGGTGCGCTGACCCAGCCAGCGGCCTGATCGCAGCCGCGATGCGAATCGTCGGGATCGCCGGGAGCCTGCGCAGCGGGTCATTCAACGCGGCGCTGCTGCGCGCCGCGGTGGAAGAGTGTCCGCCGGATGCTACGATCGAAGTCGAATCCATCCGCGGCATTCCGCTCTACGACGGCGACGTCGAGGCGGCCGAGGGCATCCCGACGCGCGTGGCCGAACTGAAGGAACGCATCGCGACGGCGGAGGCTCTGCTGCTCGTGACGCCCGAGTACAACAACTCGATCCCAGGCGTTTTCAAGAACGCGGTCGATTGGCTGAGCCGACCGGCCTCGGACATCAGCCGGGTCTTCGGCGGCCGGCCGGTGGGGTTGATCGGCGCGTCACCCGGCGCGTTCGGCACCATTCAGTCCCAGACGGCCTGGCTGCCCGTGCTCCGGACGCTGGGGATGCGACCGTGGTTCGGCCAGGTCCTCTATGTCGGCGGTGCCTCGAAGGTGTTCGATCCGGCCGGCAAGCTGGTGGACGACGCCATCCGCACCCGCCTGCGGAACTATGTCCGCGGGTTCATCGAGTTTGCGGGGTCGGGACGGTAAAGCCCTTAAGGAACAGTTCCTTCCTGGAACTACTGCGTCCGACTATGATTCCGCCGCAACGAGGCCCGCGTTGCGATGAGCCAGCCGAAGAAGCCGACCGACCCTCCGCCGGGAGAGAACGCCGCCCCGGATCTCGACGCTTTCGCCGTCTTCGACCCCGAGGCCGGCGAGGAAGCCCTCCGCAAGCGTCTGAACGTGCAGGTCGACACGACCGAGGCGTCGGAAATCGAATTCCCGCCGCTCATGGGCGACGCGACGATCACGCGTGAGGTGAGCGCGCGTTGGAAGGCGCTGCGCGAGGCCGAGCGCCAGAAGGATCGCCCCGACCCGTGGCCGATCATCGAGCGCGGCTATCCGCGCATCGCGGCGCACATTCGCGCCGATTGGGGCAAGCGCGCGCTGGACGACTACTTCTCCAAGCTCGTGATCGACGAGCGCGGCGGCCGGCAGGGGTTCCCGATGGAAGCGCTGTGGGCGATCATGGAGGTGGCCCGCCTGCACGCCGCGCAGTTCGGGCTCGCCACGCCGATCCGCCCGTGGGAGGTGGACGTCAGCGAGACCAAGTGGTGGTACAAGCGCTAGCGCGCGCTGCCCCCGAATTTCAACACCCTGTCAGACCCGGATCTCGAAGACGCCCTCGACCTCGACGGCGACGCTGAAGGGCAGGGAGCCCATGCCGACGGCCGAACGCGCGTGCCGGCCGGCTTCGCCGAACACCTTGACGACGAGGTCGGAGACGCCGTTGACGACCTTCGGGTGATCGCCGAAGTCTGGCGTCGCATTCACGAATCCCACGACCTTCACGCAGCGGACCACGCGATCGAGATCGCCGTTGCACGCGGCTTTCAGCCGCGCGAGCATGTTGAGCCCCGCGAGCTCCGCGGCCTTCTGGCCCTCCTCGACGGAGAACTCGCGCCCGAGCTTGCCGATGAATTTCTTGACGCCGTTCTCCTGCGGCACCTGACCGGCGAGGAACGCCAGGTTCCCCGTCACGACGAAGCCGACATAGTTCCCGGCAGGTTCACCGGGTGCGGGGAGGGTGATGCCCAGGTCTTTCATCCGTGCGTCGATCTTGCCGCTCATGACTGCCTCCTGTGTTGAACCTCGAGATTGTCCGTGCACATCGTGCAGCGCCAGCATCCGGACGAGCGCTTCGGCGCCACTGCCGTGAGGCACGCTACCGTTCTCCGTGTAGTGTCGGCGGCGGGCCGACCGCCGGTGGGGGGCGAGGATAACTGCATCGCCTCATTTGTGCGTCGCAGCTTGACGGGCCGCGCACGGGGTCTGCATCGTCGGCGTATAAGCTCTCAAATCCTTCGCGAGGCCGAGCTCGATGCGCACCTACCTGAAGCAAGCCCCACCTCCCGCGCCGCAGGACCGGACGACGCTCGAAGACACGGTGCGGCGGATGCTCGCCGACATCGCGCGCGATCGCGACGACGCTGTGCGGCGGTACGCCCGCGAGCTCGACAAGTGGGAGTCGGGCGAGTTCCGGGTCAGCCAGGACGAGATCCGCAAGGTCGAGCGCACGCTGCCCGAGACGTTCAAGGCCGATTTCGCCTACTCGCTCAAGCAGGTGTCCGAGTTCGCGAAGCGGCAGCTCGAGACGCTCACGAGCTTCGAAGCCGAGATCGAGCCGGGCATCTTCATCGGCCAGAAGATGATCCCGATCTCGCGCGTGGGGTGCTACGTCCCGGGCGGAAAGTTTCCGCTGGTCGCCTCAGCGATCATGAGCGTGGGCACCGCGCGGGTCGCCGGCTGCGAATCCATCGTCGCCTGCGCGCCGCCGCGGGACGCGAACGGCATGTATCCCTACACGCTCTACGCCCTGCATGCCTCAGGCGCGAACGAGATCTACAACCTCGGCGGCGTCCAGGCGATGGCCGCGATGGCGTACGGGTGCCTCGGCATGAAGCCGGTGGACATGGTCACCGGCGCCGGAAATCCGTTCGTCGCGGAATCCAAGCGGCAGCTCTTCGGACAGGTCGGCATCGATCTGCTTGCCGGGCCGACCGAGATCCTGATCGTCGCCGACGGCTCGGCCGATCCGGCGCTCGTCGCGACCGACCTCCTCGGACAGGCCGAGCATGGTCCCGACAGCCCGGCGTGGCTCGTCACCACTTCGCGCCAGCTGGGCGAGGCGGTGCTCCGCGAGGTCGATCGCCAGCTCGAGACGCTCGCGACCGCGAAGACGGCGGGACCGGCCTGGCGCGATCACGGCGAAGTGGTCGTCGTCGACTCCGACGACGAGGCGATCGCCGCTTCCGACGACTACGCGCCGGAGCACCTCGAGGTGATGGTCGAGTCGGGCAAGCGCAAGCTGTACCTCGACCGGCTGAAGAACTATGGCAGCCTGTTCCTGGGCGAGGAGGCGACCGTCGCCTACGGCGACAAGGGAATCGGGACGAACCACACGCTGCCGACGGGGCGCGCAGCGCGCTACACCGGCGGCCTATGGGTCGGCAAGTTCATCAAGACCGTGACCTACCAATACCTCTCGCGCGAAGCGAGCCGGCGAATCGCGCCCGTGATGAGCCGGATCTGCACCGTCGAGGGGATGATCGCGCACGGCATCACCGCGGACGTCCGTGAGAAGCGCTACCGCTGACAAGAAGCCCTACCAAAGGAGAAGACGATGAAGACCAGGATCCCCAGCGGCATGCCCGACCCGAGGTTATCGCCGCGGCGCAAGTTCCTCACCGACCTCGCGGCGCTCTCCGGCGGCGTGGCGGCGACCGGCGCGCTGCCTGCCTGGGCGCAGACGAAATCCACCAAGACCGGCACCGTGCGCGTGTGGGGCGAGCCCGGACCGTACGCCGGCGTCGCGGTCGATGCAATGAACGAGTGGGCGAAGAAGTTCGCACCGGGGATCGCCTTCAAGCTCGAGACGCTCTCCTGGGACAGCGTGTACGTAAAGCTGATGACCGATCTCGCCGCGCGCAATCCGGCGCACTGCATCAGCGTCGAGTCGCCGATCGCCTATCAGCTTATGGCGGACCTGCTGCTCGAGCCGCTGGACGACGTGGTGCAGAAAGTCGGCCGCAACCGCCTGGTCGATGGCGTCAAGTGGGAGTACTGGGGCGCGTGGAAGGGCAAGCAGTACGTGCTGCCCGCGCACCACCAGCCGCATCTGCTCGTCGTGCGCATGGACGTCGTCAACGAGCTCGGACTCGGCAACCCGGACAACTGGAACTGGGACGATCTTCGGAACGCCGCGCGGACGATCTCCGAGAAGCGGAAGGACATGGCCGGCATCTCGCTCGCGCTCGGCCGCAATCTCTGCACCGATTATCACTTCGCGGCGCTGCTGCACTCGGCGGGCGGGCGGATGTTCGACGTGGCGAACAAGTACCAGGTGGTCTTCGACTCGCCCGAGACGGTGGAGGCGCTGGAGTACGTCAAATCGCTGCAACCGTACATGCCGAAGGGGGCGGTGAGCTACAGCTTTCTCGAGGTCGTCGACTCGATCGTCACCGGGCGGGCCGGGATCTCGTTCTACTGGGGCCGGCCGTACGGCCGAGCGGCGGAAGAGAATCCGGCCGTCTTCGCCAACCTGCAATCGTTCAACCACGCGCGTCACCCGAAGACGGGCCGCCGCTCGAACTGGAACGACTTCCAGGGGTGGTGCATCCCGCGGCCGAACAACCAGTACGTCGAGGAAGTGAAGGCCGCGCTCGTGTACTACCAGACGAGCCCGGAATGGCTGGTGCGCTATTGCCACTCGCTGATGCCGAACGTATCGCCGGTGTACAAGGACGTGCTGAGCGCGCCGCGACTCCAGGAGCATCCGTTCTTCAAGACGAAGCGGGAAACGATCATGAACTACTACGTGAACTCGCTCCCCAACTCCTCGTCGACCGGCAACGAACTGCTGAAGGGGGTCAACCCGCTCGCCGGCGTGGTCCACGGGCGGTCGATCCTGGCGCAGACGGTGCAGAAGGTGGTGGTCGACAACTGGAAAGCGCCCGACGCGGCCAAGTGGGGCGCGCGGGAGCTCGAGCAGGTGCGCAAAGACAACCTGCGCCTGTTGCAGATCGCGTAGCCGCCGACCGCGCGCGGGACGTGCCGGACGGAGAGCCGTCCGGCACGCGCCTCGCGCGTCCGTGTTTCTCAGCGTCCGAGAATGAGCCCTTCGACCGACTGGCGCGTCGCCGACAACCGCATCGGGATCCTGTTCATCGTGCCGTTTGTCGTGGCGGCGCTGGTGTTCATGGTGTACCCGGTGCTCGAGTCGGTGCGCCTCGCGTTCTACCAGCACAACCCGCTCAACCCCGACGCGAGCGTCTTCGTTGGGCTCGAGAACTTCCGCACCATCTTCGACGATCCGCTGTTCTGGCAGTCGTTCCGGCAGGCCGCGATCTGGACCGGATGCTCGATCGTCCTGCAGACCGTGATCGGCGTGCTGCTCGCGCTCCTACTGCACTTGCCACTGCGCGGCATCTCGGTCTTCCGCGGGCTGCTGCTCTTCCCGTACATCGTGCCGACGGTGGTCATCGCGCTCATCCTGCAGTGGATGCTGAATCCGGACATCGGCGTGGTGAACTGGTCGCTGCGCGGGGCGGGCCTGATCGACGAGAGCATCTACTGGCTCGCGACGCCGAACATGGCGATGCTCTCGACGATCATGCTGAACGTGTGGAAGTACACGCCGTTCGTGACGATCTGCGTGCTCGCGCGGCTGCAGACCATCCCGCTCGAACTCTATGACGCGGCAAAGGTCGACGGCGCCGGGCCGCTACGCCGCTTCCTCGACATCACGCTGCCGCAGCTCGCCGAAGTGCTGGTGGTCGTGGTGATCTTCCGCACCATCTGGACGTTCAACAAGTTCGAGGAGATCTATCTCCTCACCAAGGGCGGTCCGGGAACCTCCACGTTCAACCTCGCCATCTACTCGTTCGAACAATCGGTGGCGAGTCTGAAGATGGGGGTGGGCGCGGCGACCGGCGTGGTGATGATGCTCCTGCTGTTCGCTGGCAGCCTCGTCTACATGCGGGTGTTCCGCTTCGCGTCCGAGGAGGCCGAATGAGCGAGCTGGGGGTCGTCCGACGGGTCCTCGCGTACCTCGTCCTGCTCGCTGTCACGTTCCTGATCTGCTTTCCGCTGATCTGGGCGTTCTCGACGTCCATCAAAGGGCCGAAAGAGGTGATGGCGACCCCGCCGCGGCTGATTCCGACCGAGGCCACCGCCGCGAACTATCGCAACCTCATCACCGGCAAGGAGCAGTACTTCCGCGCCGACCAGGCCTACGTACCGACGACCGCGGCCCCGCAGCACTTCATCGCCTGGTTCACGAATAGCCTCATCGTGAGCGGCTCGTCGACCCTCATCAGTATCGTGATCAGCACGCTCGCCGCCTACAGCATCACGCGATTCCGGTACTGGGGGCGGCGCATCATTCCGTACTTCAGTCTGCTCGGCTACATGATCCCGTCGATCATTCTGGTGTTCCCGCTCTTCCTGGTGATGGCGCAGCTCTCGCTCACCAACAGCCTGTGGAGCCTCACGTTCGGCTACGTCTCGATCACGCTGCCGTTCTCCATGTGGCTCCTCTGGGCGTTCTTCCGCGGGATCCCGATCGAGCTCGAGGAGGCGGCGATGATCGACGGCGCGAGCCGCTTACGCGTCTTCGTGGACATCGTTCTGCCGTCGGCGCTCCCCGGGATCATCGCGGCCGCGATCTTCTCCCTGATCGTGTCCTGGAACGATTTCCTGTTCGCCCGCGTGTTCATCAACTCCATCGAGAATCTCCCGCTCACCGTGGGCGTGATGCACTTCTTCGAAGGCGTGCACGTCGACTGGGGTTTGATGATGGCCTCCGCGGTGCTGATGACGGTGCCGATGGCGATCCTGTTCATGCTGATGCAGCGCCATCTCGTCGCCGGCTTCGGCGCGGGTGCGGTGAAGGGCTGACGGCGGTGACGATCCGGCTCGACCACATCTATAAATCTTTCGGCCCGGTACCGGTGCTCAAGGACATTCACCTCGAGTTCCCCGAGAAGGCGTTCGTCACCCTGGTGGGGCCGAGCGGATGCGGGAAGACGACGCTGCTCCGCATCCTCGCCGGGCTCGAGTCGGCGACGAGCGGCGCGATCTGGCATGGCAAAGAGAAGGTGAGCGATCTCGCTCCCGGCAAGCGCGATGTCGCCATGGTGTTCCAGAGTTACGCGCTCTACCCGCACATGGACGTGCGCGCCAACATCGGCTACGGCCTGAAGGTGAGGGGCGTGCCGCGCGAAGAGCTCGACCGTCGCGTGCGGGAGGTGGCACGCGTGCTGGAGATCGAGCACCTGCTGGGCCGGAAGCCGCGCCAGCTTTCCGGCGGGCAGCGCCAGCGCGTGGCGCTCGGCCGGGCGATGGTGCGCAAGCCCTGGCTCTTCCTCATGGACGAGCCGCTCTCGAATCTCGACGCGAAGCTGCGCGTGACCATGCGCGGCGAGCTCAAACGCTTTCACCTGCGGCTCGAGGCGACGACCGTCTACGTGACGCACGACCAGCTCGAGGCCATGACGATGTCTGACCTCATCGCCGTCATGGAGCATGGAGTGGTGCAGCAGTACGCGACGCCGGCCGAGATCTACAACCGTCCGGCCAACACCTTCGTCGCCGGGTTCATCGGCAGCCCGCCGATGAACTTCATCGAGGGCGCGCGCATCGGCGGCGGCGAGGTGTCGATCCGGGCCGGGGAGCAGGTGGCGGCGGTCGCCGCATCTGCCGTTGCGTCCGGTGCCGACCGCGTGGTGCGTCTCGGTGTCCGTCCGCAGGACGTTCGACTCGACACGTCAGAGGGCGCGTCGGTGCCGGGCGAGGTGACCCTGGTGCAGCTCGTCGGCTCCGAGAAGCTCGTCGATCTCGATCTCGGGGGCGGCGTGCGGGTGACCGCGGAGGTCAAGGCCGAACTTGCGGTGGAGCAAGGCGCGCGCGTCCGGGTGTCGTTCGACCCGGCGAAGCTGCATCTCTTCGACCTCGAGTCGGGGCGGAATCTTGCCTTTGTCGCGGAGCGCGCGTGACGCGTCTGGAGCCCCGCGTCGGGACCCCGCGCCTCGCCGGCGGGGACCCGTCGCGTAAGGCGCGACCCTAGCGCGTGCGGCGCGCGCGCTTCGCTTTCTTGCCTTTGCGCACCGCCGCGAGCAGCTTTGCCTTCAGCTGGGGCTTGAGCGGGAATTGCCGACTGACGCCGCAGCAATTCTTGCAGCTCGTAACGAGCTTGCTCCCCACGCTCTTGTAGCCGGGAATCTTCGGGCAACGGACTTTCTCCGGCAGGCAGATGCTCCAGCGCACGACGTTGCCCGATGGATCGCTCCGGAGGGCGTAGGTGCAGCACCTGAACTTCGGCTTCGGAACGGGGACCGCGCAGTTCGAGCAGCTCGCGACCGCCCACGAACCCATGTTCTTGAGCGCCGCAAACTGCGGGCACGGCTGATTCTCATCGGCGCAGATGACCCAACGGATCACATTGCCTTCCGGGTCGTTCGGGATACCGTATGCGCAACACTTGGGCATAATGGTTCTCCTCGATGATGAACATCAGCAGGGGCCGTCGGTCCTTCAGGATCGGCGTGGAGGATTCTAGACCTGCCGAGTGGCCGGGTCAGCAGGCGCCCCACTGGGAAGCGCTGACGGGCTCGGTCGCCCGGCCCCTTACGACGGAAAGAACGACTCGAATTCGGCCAGCACCTCGGCCGGCCGCTCCTCGGGCAGGTAATGGCCGCAGTCCAGCGGGCGGCCGCCTACGTCCCGCGCCCAGTCGCGCCAGATCGCGAGCACGTCGTACCACGCTTCCAGTCGCCCCTTCGCGCCCCACAGCGCGAGCACCGGCGCCGCGATCTTCCGGCCCGCGCTGCGGTCGGCTTCGTCGTGCGCCATGTCGATCGACGCCGCAGCGCGGTAGTCCTCGCAGATCGCATGGATCGTCGCCGGGTTGCGGAAGCAGCGCAGGTAATCCTCGAGCGGTTCGGCGGCGAAGAATCCGGGGCCCTTGGGCTCGCGCGCGGTGTGCCGCCGCCAGTAGAACTCCGGATCGGCGCCGATCAGCCGCTCCGGGAGATCGAACGGCTGGGTCATGAAGAACCAGTGGAAGTAGCTCAGGCCGAACGCCATGTCGGCGCGCTTGTAGGCCTCCCATGTGGGCACGATGTCGAGCACTGCGAGCCGCGTGACGCGCGCGGGGTGGTCAAGGGCCATCCGGTAGGCGACCCGCGCGCCGCGATCGTGCCCCGCGACGAAGAATTGCTCGAAGCCCAGCCGCCGCATCACGGCGATCTGGTCGCGCGCCATCGCACGCTTGGAGTAGGGCGCATGGTCCGGCGTCGTCGCCGGCTTTGCACTGTCGCCATATCCGGTGAGATCGGTGGCGACGACGCTGAAGCGCCCAGCGAGGCGCGGCGCGACGCGGTGCCACATGCAGTGGGTTTGGGGATTGCCGTGCAGCAGAAGAAGCGGGGGCTTGCCCGCGCTCAGGCAGTGGCGCGTTCGGATGCGGACGCCGTCGGCGTCGATGTGCTCCAACGCGAACCCGTCGAACAATGGTGCGCTCGCCGGTGCGAGAGGGGGGTGCGGGAAACGACCGCCGGCCTATTACGGCCGTCGGTCTCCAGACGGGCTGGAGTCAGCGCCCCGCGAGATCGAGTACATGCCCCCCGACGTGTCGCCGGGCCGGCCGCCGCCGTAGGGGCCGCGCGGCGCAGTCGATGCCGCGCCGCTGGAAAGCGCCGAGGTGGCGGAGCCGCTGCCCGACAGGGCGGAGTTGTTGCCGCGCGTACCAAGGGCCGAGGTACCGGACCTTGTAGACACGCTCGGCGCAGGCCGCGCCACGTCGTCGGAAGCGAGGCGGCCCCGCACGCCGTCCGAGCAGCGCACGCCGACCGCGCCCGACTCCGCGACGTCGCGGACGCAGCGCGCCGACGCGGTGACCGGAACGAGCGCTCCGAGCATGAGGGCGACACCCGCAATCCAGACCGCACGCTTCATTGGCGCAATGCAATGCATGAGGCCGCCAGTATCGCATCTGCGCCGACGCGGCCCCTCGCTTCCGGGCCCGGGGCGTGACGTTTCACCCGGATTCGCCGGTATGCCGCTACAAGATCCGGTTGAACCAGAGCATCGAAAGCCCCGCGGCGAGCAGTGCGAGCGCCGCGGCGGCGGCAGCGAAGAAGGCGGTGATCTCCATCTCCTTCTTCTCGAAGATGATGCGGGCGTTGAGCGTCTCGTAGACCTTGTTCAAATCCGTCGCGCTGCCGGCGTGGAAGTACTCGCCGCGCGTCATGTTGGCGACCGCCTTGAGGGTCTCCTCGTCGAGGCGCGCGCGGAACGACCAGCCCTCGAACCCCAGCACCTCGCCGTTCACGGTGCCGAACCCGACCGTGAACACGCGCACGCCTCGGTCGGCCGCCATCTTGGCCGCCTCGATCGAGTCGGGGCCCGCGGTGCGTTGACCGTCGGTGAGCAGGATGATCGCGGCCCCGGCGTGCGAGCCCGGCGGGACGGGCTTGAACTCCTTCTTCTCGCCCGTGCGGCCCGGGTCGATCGGCCGGGGAATCGGGCGCGGCGCGTTACGCCCGTAGATCAGCTCGCTCACGTCGATGCCCGCATTCGGGAAGATCGTCGCGAGCGAGACGATGATCCCGCTGCCGATCGCGGTGCCGCGCTGGAGCTGGAAGCGGTCGATCGCCGCGATCACGTCCTCGCGGCTGTGCGTCGGCGCCTGCACCACCGCCGCGGTGCCGGCGAACGACACCACGCCCACGCGCACGGTGCGCGGCAGGCTGCTGACGAACGTCTTCGCGGCGGTCTGTGCCGCGGCGAGGCGGGTCGGCTCGACGTCCTTGGCGCGCATGCTGCCCGAGACGTCCATCGCGAGGATGAGCGTCTCCTGCTGGGACGGCAGCATCACCACGGCAGCCGGCCGAGCGATCGCCGTGATCATCAGCGCGAGCGCGACGAGGAACAGGATCGGCGGGACGTGCCGGCGGAAGCGCGGGCCGGCGCCGAGCGCCTCCTTCACCATGTTGAGGTTCGCGTAGCGGGCAACCGCTTTCTTCCGCCGGCGCAGCAGCCACACGTACGCCGCGACCACCACCGGGAGGGCGGCGAGCAGCCACAGCATTCCGGGCCAGATGAACGTCATTCCGCGCCTTCCAGGTGCCGCGGCAAGGTGCCGCCGCCCGCCAACTGGCTGCGCCGCTTGCGCAGGTCGGCGAAGCGCAGGATGGCGTCGACGAGGTCGTCGTCGGTGGAGAGCTCGAGCGCGTCGACGCCGGCGTCGCGGAACGCCGCCCGGAGCGTGCGCTCGCGCAGCTCCGCGGCGGCCGCGAAGCGCTTGCGGAAGGCGCTGTCGTGCGTGTCGACAAAGAGCTGCTCGCCAGTCTCTGCATCCTGGACGACCAGCAGCCCGAGGTCCGGCAGTTCCATTTCGAGCGGATCGTAGAGCCGCACCGCGACCACCTCGTGCCGCTGCGCGAGATGGGCGAGCGGCTCCGCCCAACCGGGCGTGCTGATGAAGTCGGACACGACGAACACGAGCGAGCGGCGCGGCATGGTCTGGAACGCCGCAGCGAGGAACTCGCGCAGGTTCGTCTCCTTCGATTGGCTGCGCGCCGGCCGCGACAGCATCTCGTGGAGCAGGTGCAGGATGTGCCGCCGTCCGGCGCGCGCCGGGATCACGCCATCGACGCTATCGCCGTAGAACATCGCGCCGACGCGGTTGCCGTGCCGGCCGAGCAGACGCGCGACTACCGTGACGAACTCGGCCGACACGGTGCGCTTCTTCTCGCGCGAGCCGAAATCCACCGACGGACTCAGGTCGAGCAGGAACCACCCGGTGACCTCGCGGTCCTCGTTGTACTCGCGGACGTACGGGGTCTGGAGCCGCGCGGTGACGTTCCAGTCGATGTGGCGGACGTCGTCCTGGTACTGGTACTCGCGGATGTCGGCGAGGTCGAGGCCGAAGCCGCGGAAAAGCGTCCGGTAGTTGCCGTGCACGGCCCCGTCGAGGCGCCGGATGACGGTCCACTCGAGCCGGCGGAGGACCTGCTCGGGCTCGGTCGTCCGCGCAGGCGTTGCCGCCGCGGGTTTTCCCGAGCTAGGCGCCTGCGGCGACCCGGACATGCGCCTCCAGCGGCTTCTCGGGGGCCGGGATCTTCTGCATGACCTGGCGGATCAGGTCGTCCGCGGTCTTGCCCTCGGACAGCGCCTGGTAGGTGAGCACCAGGCGATGCCGGAAGACGTCGGGCACCAGGTCGGTCACGTCCTCGGGGAGCACGTAGGTGCGTCCGCGCAGATACGCCAGCGCCTTCGCACCCTCGATCGTGTGGATCGGGGCGCGCGGGCTCGCGCCGAAAGACAGGTATTTCGAGAGGCCGGCGAGGCCATGGCGCTCGGGGAAGCGCGTGGCGGCGGCGAGCCGCACCGCGTATTGCATCAGCGAGGGGTCGACGTAGCTCTTGCGGCAGTCGCGCTGCAGCGCGCTCAGCTGGTCGGTGGTCGCCACCGCCGCGACGTCGGGTTCGGCGACGCCGGTGACGCGGTCGACGATGACAAACTCTTCTTCCTCGGTCGGGTAGCCGACCAGCACCTTCATCATGAACCGGTCGACCTGCGCCTCGGGCAGCGGGTAAGTGCCTTCGGTCTCGATCGGGTTCTGCGTCGCCATCGTGAGAAACGGCGCCGGCACCAGGTGCGTCTGCCCGGCGATCGTCACCTGGTATTCCTGCATGACCTCGAGCAGGGCGCTCTGCACCTTCGCCGGCGCGCGGTTGATCTCGTCGGCGAGGAGTAGGTTGGTGAACACCGGCCCGAGCGAAGTGGCGAAGTCGCCGGTCTTCTGGTTGTAGATCCGCGTGCCGACCAGGTCGGCGGGCACGAGGTCGGGCGTGAACTGGATGCGCTTGAACGTGCCGCGGATCGTCCGCGCGAGCGTCTTGACCGTGAGCGTCTTCGCCAGCCCCGGCACGCCCTCAACGAGCAGGTGTCCCTGCGCGAGGATCGCCACGAGCACGCGTTCGAGGAAGTGGTCCTGGCCCACGACCACCTTCTTGACCTCGTAGAGGATGCGTTCCATCAGCGCCGCCATCTCGGCGCGCCCGGCGTTCTTGACGTTTTCCATGCGTGTGTGCCCGGTTCCTCTGGTTTAGAACGGATGCATGCCCGCGGCGGAGGCCGCGTTCTCAATGGGCACCGCGAAGCCGATGCCGATGAACACGCGCTGCTCCGACGGGTTGAGAATCGCCGTGACGATGCCGACCACCTCGCCCTCGGCGGTGACGAGCGGTCCGCCGGAGCTGCCCGGATTCGCCGCCGCGTCGAACTGGATGAGATTGGTCAGCACGCGCTTACCCTCGGGCGAGCGGAACTCGCGCTTGAGCCCCGACACGACGCCGGCGGACACCGACGGCCCGATCCCGAACGGAAAGCCGACCGCGACGACGTGATCGCCCGGCGCGAGGTCCCCCGTGGAGCGCATCGTCGCGGCGACGAGGTCGTCCGGAATCGTCTTCGCCTGCAGCACGGCGAGATCGTGCTCCGGGTGGAGGCCGACGATCTCGGCGTCGGACTCGAGCCCGTCCTCGAAGACCACCTTGACGCGCTTCGCGCCGGCCACGACGTGGAGGTTGGTGAGGATGACCCCCTTGTCGACGATCACCACGCCGCTGCCGATGCCGTGCTCGATCTCCTCGCCGCCGATCTCGTCGAGGCCCAGCCCCTGCACCCGCACGACCGACGGGCGGATGACCTCGTACGCCTTCGCGGCGTGGGAGGGCAGCGGCTTGGTCTGCAGCGTGTGCAGCACCGCGGCGTCGATCTCCTGCTGGGTCAGGGCGCGTGCCGTCGGCGTCCGGCCGGTGTAGGCGAGGATCGCAAGCGCAGCGAGCAGTCCGCCGATGGCGAGGAGCAGGATCCGCTCGTGGCGCGCGAAGAAGCCGCGCCAGCGCGAGGTCGGCATGGGTGCGGGCGCGACGGGCGCGCTCGCGCGCGGGGACTCGGCCGGTTCGGCCGCAGCGGGCGTCCGCGGTCGGCCGGAGCGGCTGTAAAGGGCGGTTCTTTTCACGCTGCGAACGGTAGCACGAGGCGTCGCCAATGCGTCAGACGGCGCGGTCCCGTTCCGGTTCCGCGAGGGGCGTCACCGGCAGGTCCAGGCCGCGCAGCGCCTCGGCGAGCTTGCGCACGGCGGCCGGCCGCGAAAAGCCCCTGCGCCACGCGAGGGCAACGCGCCGCTTCGGATGCGGCGGGGCAAATTCGATCGCCTTCACCAGCGGCGTCGCGTAGCGGCGGGTGAGCGCGGTCGCGGGCAGCACGGTAACGCCCAGGCCCGATGCGACCATGCTGCGCAGCGTCTCCAGCGAGTTGCCCTGCCGCCCGGGTGCCGGCGGCCGGGAGAATTCCTGGCAGGTGTCCAGCACCTGGTCGCGCAGGCAGTGGCCCTCCGGCAGCAGCAGCAGCTCGGCGGCGTCGAGCTCCTCGGCCGCGACGGTCTTCTTGCGCGCCAACCGGTGCCGGGCGGGCGCGACGACGCGGAACTCCTCGTCGTAGACCGGCAGCACCTCGATCCCGGGCGCGTCGTAGGGCAGGGCAAGGATCGCCACGTCGAGCTCGCCGGCCTTCAGCAAGCGGTCGAGGCTAGCGGTCACGTTCTCCTCGATGTCGAGCGGCATGTCGGGCGCGAGCTTGCGCAGCGCCATCACCAGGTCGGGCAGGACGTACGGGGCGATGGTGTGGATCACGCCGAGCCGCAGGACCCCCTTCAGCGGGTTCTTCCCCTGGCGTGCGACAGTCTTGACGCGCGCCGCCTCCTCGAGCGTGCGACGCGCCTGCGCCACGACCTCCGCGCCGATCTCGGTCACCAGCACACCCTGCTTGCTGCGCTCGAAGAGATGCACGCCGAGCTCGTCCTCGATATTCCGGATCGCCGCCGAGAGGCTCGGCTGGCTGACGAAGCAGCGCCCGGCCGCGCGGCCGAAGTGGCGCTCTTCGGCGACCGCGACCAGATACTTGAGCTCGGTGAGGGTCATCGTGCTTTCGATAGTCTGGGCCTATCGGGAGGATACCAATCAAGTATTGGGCTGCAAAGGCCGCGGCCCGTAGAGTCCGGTCCATCGCTGCACACCAACCACGGAGCCAGACATGATCGCAACCCGCACCGGCCAAAAAGTTCCGCAAGTGTCGTTCCGCACCCGTGAGGGAGGCGAGTGGAAGACCGTCACCACCGACGAGATCTTCAAGGGCAAAAAGGTGGTGGTCTTTTCGCTGCCGGGGGCGTTCACGCCGACCTGCTCGTCGGCGCACCTGCCGCGCTACAACGAGCTCGCGCCGGCGTTCTTCGCGAACGGCGTCGACCGGATCGTGTGCGTGTCGGTCAACGATGCGTTCGTGATGAACGAGTGGGCGAAAGACCAGGAGTCGGACAAGGTCTTCCTCCTTCCCGACGGCAACGGCGAGTTCACCGACGGCATGGGCATGCTGGTCGACAAGGCCGACCTCGGCTTCGGCAAGCGCTCGTGGCGCTACTCGATGCTGGTGCGCGACGGCGTGGTCGAGAAGATGTTCGTCGAGCCGCAGAAGCCGGGCGACCCGTTCGAGGTGTCCGACGCCGACACGATGCTCGCCTACATCAACCCGAAGGCGAAGAAGCCCGACCAGGTCGCGATCCTGACCCGCGAGGGCTGCTCGTTCTGTGCGAAGGCGAAGTCGCTGCTCACCGAGCTCGGGTACGACTACGTCGAGGTGCCCCTCGACCACAAGGTCCGCAGCCGCGTTGTCGGTGCGATCGCGAACGCGCAGACCGTGCCGCAGGTCTTCGTCAACGGCACGCGCATCGGCGGCTGGGAAGAGCTGGAGCGCTGGGCGAAGAAAGCGGCGTAAGCGAAAGCGAAGACCGACGCCGAAAGCGGCGGTCTTCCTGACATTGGGGAGCACGAGGGGGTGTGGCCCCTCGTATCGTGCGAATCACTAGGACCTGAACCCGAGGCCGAGCGACGCGAGTCGCTCGACTTCGGCGTTTGAGAACCCCCAGTCGGCAAGCGCCTCCCGTCCTTGCGCGCCGCGCTCGGGCGGGGCGCCGCGCACGGCGCCCGGCGTCCGCGAGAAGCGCGGTGCAGGCGCCGGCTGCGGGACGTTCCCGACCGTCACGTACGCGCGTCGCGCGAGATTGTGGGGATGCTCCCGCGCCTCGGAGAAGGTGAGCACCGGTGCGAAGCATGCGTCCGATCCCTCGAACGCCGCACTCCACTCGTCGCGCGTCTTCGAGCTGAACACTTCCGCGAAGCGACGGCGCAGCACCGGCCAGCCCGACCGGTCGTTCTGCTCGGGAAGTTTTTCTCCCGCAAGGCCCAGGCGGGCGAGCAGGTCCTCGTAGAACTTCGGTTCGATCGACCCGATCGCAACGAACCGCCCGTCGCGAGTTTCATAGGTGTCGTACCAGGGCGCGCCAGAGTCGAGCACGTTCTCGCCGCGCACCTCGCTCCAGCGCCCCGCGGCGAGCATCCCCGCGAACATCGTCGCGAGGAGCGAGGCGCCTTCCACCATCGCGGCGTCGACGACCTGTCCATGGCCGGAGCGCTGCGCTTCGAGCAGCGCGCACGCGATGCCGAAGGCGAGCAGCATCCCGCCGCCGCCGAAGTCGCCGACCAGGTTGAGGGGGGGCACGGGCGCGCCGCCCGCGCGCCCGATCGCGTGCAGGGCGCCCGACAGCGCGATGTAGTTGATGTCGTGGCCGGCGCGCGGCGCAAGCGGGCCGTCCTGGCCCCAGCCGGTCATCCGGCCGTAAACGAGCTTCGGGTTGCGCGCGAGCAGCACGTCCGGGCCGAGCCCCAACCGCTCCATCACGCCGGGACGGAAGCCTTCGATCAACGCGTCGGCGCGCTCGGCGAGCGCGAGCGCGGCGGCGACGCCGTCCGGCGACTTCAGATCGAGCGTCACCGAACGCCGGCCGCGCAGCATCGCGTCGAACCAGCGGTCGCGTCCGAAACCGAGGCGCGGATCGGTCGGCCGGTCGACGAGCAGCACGTCGGCGCCCATGTCCGCGAGCATCATCGCGCAGAACGGTCCCGGCCCGATTGCCTCGAGCTCGAGCACCTTCACGCCGGCGAGAGGTCCCATGTCGGCGATGTTAGCGCGCGTCGCTTCGGTAGGTTAGGATTTCCACATGAGAGTGCAGGGACCGAAGGAACTGCTCGATGCGGGCGTACGCGCCCACAAGTCGGGACGTCTGCAGGAGGCGGCGCAGCTGTACGACCAGGTGCTCACGTTCGACGCCGACAACGCCGGCGCGCTCGCGAGCCTCGGCATGCTCCTCGCCGAGATGAAGCAGTTCGAGCGCGCCGAGACATTGCTGCGCCGTGCGCTCGGCCGCACGCCCGATCGCGCCGACGCCTATGCGAATCTGGCCGGCGTCCTGCACGACGCCCACAAGTTCGCGGACGCGATCGACTGCTGTGAACGCGGGTTGAAGGTCGCGCCCGAGCACAAGCGAATCCTGAATACGCTCGCTTCGAGCCTGAGCGGGGCGGAGCGATACGACGAGGCGCTGGCGCTCCTCGAGCGCATCGCGGCAGCGAACCCGGGCTACGCCAAGGCGAGCTACTTCACGGCGATGCTGCACGCCAAGCTCGGGAATTGCGACGCGGCGGCGCAGGCCTTCGACCGCGCCACGCAGATCGATCCACGCGACCTCGAAGCGTTCGTCTCGTGGGGTGAGTGCCTGATGGCCCACGGGCGGGCCGCGGAAGCGCTCGGTCCCATCGATCGGGCCCTTCAGCTCAAGGTCTACGAGGTCCGCGCCCTGGCATTGAAGACGCTCGCGCTCGCCGAACTGGGGCGCCGCGACGAGGAGGCCTGGCTTTCCGATCCGCATCACTTCGTGCACACCTTCCGGCTCGCCGATCTCGGCTATCGTGCCGAGGACATCGCCGCGCTCAACCGGGCGCTCGCCGACTTCGCGGCGGAGGAGCCGAGCATGCGCGAGGATCCGCCGGAGTACGCGACCTACAAGGGCTGGCACACGACGCGGAACCTGGCCGACTACCGCGACGAGGCGCCGTCAATCCTGAAGCAGTTCATCGCCTACGGGTTCGAGCAGCGTCTCAAGAGCCTGCCGAACGAAGATCCGCGCCACCCGTTCGTGCGCGGCGCGCCGCCGCGGTTCCATCTCGATCTCTGGGCGGTGAAGATGACGAGCGGCGGCAAAATGCTGCCGCATATCCACGCGGACGGCTGGCTGAGCGGCGTGTACTACGTGGAGGTGCCCGCCGTCGTGCGCGATCCGGCGGCGGGCCAGGCCGGCTGGCTGAAGGTCGGCGGATCGCGGAGTGACATCCCGCTGACGCGCGAGCCGATCACGCGCGCGGTGCAGCCCGAGCCCGGGCTCCTGGTCACCTTCCCGTCGTACCTGTGGCACGACACGATCCCGCTGCCGGTGGAGAATACCGAGCGGCGGCTCTGTCTCGCGTTCGACCTGCACCCACGCAAGGCCGCCTGACCCCCGCTCGAGATCAGGACGGTCGAATGGCACAGGACTCGAGGGTCGAGACGGCGATCTCGCACTGGCTGCCGCGCTTCATCTCCAACGGGGTCGCGCTCGCCGATTTCCAGGAAGTGACGGCCGGCATCGAGCGCTGGGAGGACTGGTGTGGCGCGTGGTCCGCGCGTGCCGCCGTGCACGAGGCGCTCGGGCGCGAGGCGCTGGCGGCGGGCTTCAAGTTGAGCGCCGGCGAGCATCTTTCCCGCGCCGCCGTGTACTACCACTTCGCCAAGTTCCTCTTCGTTCACGACGTGGCGCAGATGCGCGCCGCGCACCTGAAAGCGGTGGAGTGCCGGCAACTCGCGCTTCCACATCTGCGCCCGCCGGGCGAGCGCGTCGAGATTCCCTACGAAGGCCGCGCGCTCGCGGGAATCCTGCGCAAGCCGGAGGGCGGCGCGCGGCCGCCGGTGCTGATCATGGTGCCCGGGCTCGACTCGGCCAAGGAGGAGCTGGAGGCCTACGAGCTGCCGTTTCTCGCGCGCGGCATGGCGACGCTGTGCGTCGACGGGCCGGGGCAGGGCGAAGCGGAGTACGACTTCCCGATCCGCGGCGACTACGAAGTACCGGTGCGCAACATCGTCGACTGGATCGAGGGGCGCAGCGATCTCGACGCGGGCCGCACCGGCCTGTGGGGGGTGAGCCTCGGCGGCTACTACGCGCCGCGTGCGGCCGCGTACGAGAAGCGCATCAAGGCCTGCATCGGGCTCGCGGGCCCGTACGATTGGGCCGCGGTGTGGGATGCGCTGCCCGACCTCACGCGCGAGGCCTTCCGCGTGCGCAGCCACCTGCCGACGCAGGATGCGGCGCGGCGGCACGCGGCGACGCTCACGCTCAAGGAGGCCGCGCGCCGAATCGCGTGCCCGCTCTGCCTCGTGACTGGCAAGCTCGATCGACTCGTGCCGTGGCAGGACGCCGAGCGGATCGCCGCGGAAGCGGCGGGACCGGTCGAGCTGCTCGTCGTCGCGGACGGCAATCACATCGCCAACAACCGACCCTACCGGTACCGGACCCAGACCGCGGACTGGATGGCGGGCGCGCTCGGCCTGCCCCGCCGGTAGGCGGCCGGTACTGCCTTACCGCGGAGCCCCCAGGACTTGCAAAAATTTTCGACCCGAAGCATATTTCCGCCCATCGAATTGGCTGGGTCGTCCACTGCACCCCCTCGGGGTGAAATTCTGGTCTGTTCCCGTGCGTGATTTGAGGCCGTGCGTACTCCCGCGCCCGGCAACGCCAGATCAGGAGGAACTCCATGGCTACTGGCACCGTAAAGTTCTTCAACGCATCCAAAGGCTTCGGGTTCATTCAGCCCGACGACGGCTCGAAAGACGTGTTCGTGCACATCTCCGCCGTCGAGCGCGCCGGCATGGGCACCCTCGCCGAGAAGCAGAAGGTCCAGTTCGAGCTCCAGACGGGGCGCGACGGCCGCGTTTCGGCGGTGAACCTGAAGGCGGTCTGAACCCCGACGTGGCGGCACCCGCCGCCCCGGTTCCCACTCGTCGCCGGCGACGGGCCGCGCGCGGCGCCTGGTCGCGCGCATAGGAGACGCAATGCCAAAGGAAGAGCTGATCGAGATGGAAGGCGTCGTGAGCGAGGTGTTCCCGGACACCCGCTTCCGGGTCACGCTCTCGAACGGCACCGAGGTGATCGCGTACGCCTCGGGCAAGATCCGCAAGCACCGCATCCGCATCCTCGCGGGCGACAAGGTCACGCTCGAGATGTCGCCCTATGACCTGACCAAGGGTCGCATCAACTTCCGCCACAAGGACGAGCGACCGTCCGCGCCGGTCGGCGTGCCGCCGCAGCGCCGGCGGCGCTGACGCTTCAGGCAACGCGCCGAGAGTTTGAATCTGGCGCTAGACACATGGTTCTATACGTGTTCAGGAAGGGGAGCTAGATGTGAAGCGTCAAGAGGTTGTTTTGGGACTGAGCCAAGCGACTGATCGGCGCTGAGCCCTTGATGCCCTGATGAGGACGATGCCAATTGTAGTGATGCATCCAGCGCTCGAGCATGGCGGTGCGCTCGGAAGAATGGTTGTACGGAATGCCGTAGGCCCACTCGCGTAGAGCCGATTGGATGAAGCGCTCAGCTTTGCCGTTGGTCTGAGGTCTGTAGGGTCGAGTAAAGCGGTGCTTGAGCTTGAGCGTGCGGCAGGCGCTGGCGAAGTCTGTGGAGCGGAATGCCGACCCGTTATCGGTGAGGATGCGCTTCGGACGCACGCCCAAGGATCTGAAGTAAGCGACGGTGTTCTGCAGGAACTGCACGGCACTGGCTTTGGCCTCGTCCGGGTACATGTCGGTAAAGCCGATGCGAGCATGATCATCGATAGCGACGAACAGGTATTCCCATCCGGCGCCGATCGGGCTACGGGAGCTGCCGGGAATGCGCTTGCCCATGCGCTCGATGCGCCCGAGCTTCTTGGTGTCGATGTGAATCAGATCGCCCGGATGGGCGTGCTCGTAGCGCACCACCGGTTCGGAAGGCTCCAGGTCCTTCAGGCGCGACAGTCCTGCACGGGCCAGGACGCGACCGACGGTGCTCTTGGAGACCTCGATACTGGCCGCGATCCGGGCCTGAATGAGCCGGCGCCGACGCAACTCCACGATCGCGAGGGCCTTGGTGGTCGAAATCGACCGAGGGCTGCACTTGGGACGCGAGGAGCGGTCCCGCAGCCCAGCTTCGCCTTGGGCCAGGAACCGTCCCAACCATTTGCGCACGGTCGGCTGGCTGACGCCTGCCTCGGCCGCGGCCTCGGCAGGCGTCAGCCCTCGCTCAACGATGCCTTGGACCATTTCGATTCGACGGACGAGCGTGAGTCGTGCATTCTTGTGAATGTTCATTCGGCTGAGCTCCTGAAAGATGCGGAATGGGTCGCACCTTCCAGTCTCTCAAACTCAGTCCGAATGAACAGAAACAACCTATTGGGCCATCACAGCTAGATCACGCAATGGCTTAGCGAAGTCGTTTTCTGTTGTCACCGTAGGGAAAAAGTAGACCTTCCATACGTTTTCCCTGCGCCTGTCGAATTCGATCCGCGTCGCCCCGGGGCAAAGGCGATCCGCCATCGGCTCAGTTGGTTGGTGTTTCTGCATTGCCTCCGGCGCGCAATGACCGTTTCTGGTCCAACGCCAGCGCCGCAGAGATGTGCGCCAGGTGCGTCAGTCCTTGCGGAAAGTTGCCGAGCATTTCGCCGCTCGCGCTCGCGTACTCCTCCGAGAACAGGCCGAGGTCGTTGGCGCAGCCGCTGACCCGCCCAAACAGTTCCCGCGCCTCGCCGACGCGGCCCTGTCGCGCAAGGCATTCGGCGAGCCAGAACGAACACGGCAGAAACGCGCCTTCCGCGCCGCGCATGCCGTCGGCCGCCCGATAGCGCAGGATCAACCCGCTGTCGTCGAGTTCGGTCCGGATGGCCTCGACTGTGCGCAGCATGCGTTCGTCGTCGTAGGCGACGAAGCCAACATCGGGCAGCAACAGCAGCGCCGCATCGAGATCCTTCGCATCGAAGCTGGCGACGAAGTTGCCACGCTCGCGGTCGATGCCGCGCGCCTCGACCGCGTCGCGGATTGCGTCGCGCGCCGCGCGCCAGCGCTCGAGCGGTGCCGGCAGGCCGTGCTTGCGCGCCAGCTCGATGCCCTGGTGTGCCGCCGCCCAGCACATCACCTTCGAGTGCACGAAGTGACGCGGCTCGCCGCGCACTTCCCAGATGCCGCGGTCAGGCCGCTGCCAGTTGTCGATCGCGCAGTCGACCGTCTCGACCAGGAAATCCCAGTAGTCCTCGTCCGGACGGTTGCCGCGCTCGCTCCAGCGATGGGCGAGCTCGAGGAGCAGGCCGAACATGTCGGCTTGGTATTGCTTGTCGGCGGCGTTGCCGACGCGCACCGGACGCGAGCCGCGCCAGCCCTCGAGATGATCAAGCGTGATCTCGGTCAGGCGGCGCTTGCCGTCGACGCCGACCAGCACCTGCAACTGCTCGCCGTTGCCAGCGGCGCTGCGCTGGATGAAGCGCCGGAAGCCGTCGGCCTCGGCGATGCAGCCGAGGTTGGCGAGCGCGTGCGTCGTGAAGATCGAATCGCGGATCCAGCTGTAGCGATAGTCCCAGTTGCGCTCGCCGCCGATGTGCTCGGGAAGCGACGTGGTGGGTGCAGCGATGATCGCGCCGGTCGGCGCATAGGTCAGCGCCTTGAGCGTGATCGCCGACCGGACGACGCACACCCCGGGCCGACCGGCGTCGACCATCTTCGACGCCCACTCCCGCCACCATGCCAGCGTCTCGTCGAGATGGTTATCGAGCTCCTCTCGCGCATGGGCCTTGACCGGCGCCGCGTGCAGTTCCTCGGGCGCCACGAACTGCATTGCAAGATGCGCCCGTTCGCCCTCGCGCAACGCAATCTCGGCGCACAGGTCGTGCGCGCCGACCGGCTGCAGGGCGACATCGCCGAACAGCAACAGCCCAGCGTTGCTGCCGACCGCGCAATGCGCCGTCGGCGCGCTGCGATAGATCCATGGCTTCACTTCGCCGTAGTCGAACCGCGGCGCGAACTCCACCCGCAGACGCAACGCGCCGCGTAGGCCCTCGACGATGCGCACCATTTCGCGCCGCGGATGCTTGCGGCCGCCCCGTCGCATCGCGAAGAAATCGATCAGCCGCACCGCCCCCGATTCCGACTCAAAGGTCGTGGCAAGCACCAGGCTATCGCCGAGGTATTCGCGCCGGCTCCGGAATGGATCGAGCGGCGCGATGGCGAAGTGGCCGCCGCGCCGGCGGTCGAGCAGGCGGCCGAAGCAGCTGTCCGAATCGAAGCGCGGCAGGCAGCACCAGTCGACCGAGCCACCGCGCGAGACCAGCGCCGCCGAATGGCAGTCGCCGATCAGCGCGTAGTCGGCGATGGGCAGGTCGATCATCGAGTGCGAGTGCTCGTTGCCAGTGCAAAAGGCTATAGCACAATCAAAGCCAGCCCCGTCGCCGCATCGGTGCGTCGCTGCAGGTGCGACGGTGATTCGACCAGCATCACCTCCAGCGTAGGCTGCACGCGCGCCTCGATCAGATGTCCACCCCAGGCGGAGCCATCGCGCTTGGTCAGCACGACGTGCGCGTGCAGCTTGGGCTCGCCGTTCGGCCCGAGCGCCACATCACCGATCAGCGATACGACCTCGACCTGCGCGGCGATCGGGATCCTGTCGTAGTCCTTGCGCTGCAAGTCGAAGAAGCCGACCACCGCCTCGCTGAACGCGCCGATGCCGGTGAAGCGGGCGGCGTCGAGCCGATTGTCCTTGGCGAAGCGGGTCAGGCACGACACCGGTTCGTCGCCGACATCGAGTACCACTGCGAAGGTGCGCTCGGGTCCGGCATTGATCAGCTTGTGCTTCATCGGCGGTTCCTTGGATTCGCGCATGTACGGACGGGCCTTGCAGTACGGCCGCCGGCCGCCGCGGTCGACTACGCAGCCCACCTCACCGCAATGCCGAGCAATCGGCGCTCCCGCTTGCGTCAAGCGGAGTGGCTACCGTCCAACCGCCTGCAGGTCTCGCGATATGACGCGCGTCATACACGCCTTCAAGCAACCCGACTCATATGCGCGGGTCTGGACCAATTTCCTTTGCCCAAGCCCGGCGCGCGCATAAATTGCTCCGCCATTGTCGTGACTTCTCGCGGGCGGATCGCATGCTGCTGCCGAACCAGAATCGCTTCAAGGTCGGGGCGCTGGTCGCGTGCTGGCTTGCCGGTCAGGCGTGCTCATCCGCACTCGGTCAGGACTTCGAGGAGCAGACAACGGCTGCGCATCGCGGCATCGGTGACGCTCGTGATCTCTATCTACACTAACCTCATCGCGTGGTTCGCGCTCTGGCGCGGCCGGCGGGTCAGTCGGCGCATGGCGCGGTGTCGGGCGCGGTTCTACGCGCTGTAGGTCTCGCGAGACGTAGAGTTACGCGCCTGTTTCTCCAGGCGAAGCATTAACGTCCCGCGCCTTCCGCACGAGAAGTTGACTCTCAACACGTCGGCACTCCGAATTTCACGGATTCCTCGAGGGTATGAGCTCGAGCGCTACGCCGAGCACGACGAGCCCGACACCGAGTGCGATGCCCGACGGGAACCATGAGCTGACGCTCGCAACGAGCGCGATCACTCCGATCGCGGCGACGACCATCGGTCCTCTATCCCGGAGCGTCGGAGGAGCTTGTGCAGCATGCCTAGACGGAAGCGCAACAGCCCTCAAACAGGCATTCTTCGGCACCGTCGGCCAGCGCGGCGGCGGGGGACAAGAGCCAAGCAACGAGAAGGGTCGGACGCAGTGTCGACATGGCACTCCCGCGAACTGATAAGAATATCGAGAGCATCATGCCGAAAGCCCGGAACGATCAAAATTGGACGGACGGTCTAAACTGAATAGATTAGGCTGCACCGACGGCCAAGGCTTGGGGCCATGCGCAATGTCTTGTCATGGCCGAACAGTGAAATCAGCGAAGGTCTGCCTTCTAGACCACGACAGGCGGCAACGGGTCGAGAAGCGCCTGTCGGTGGCGAATTCGTATTCAGGCTGGAATCGGTGTGTAAAACAGCCCACGACAATGCTCCTCCCAAGCATATTGGCGAAAAGCAGCACGCGCGGGCGGTGGGGATGATGCGCAGGCGCGTCGCGCCGGTGTGGTGCCGTTAAGGGAGCGGTGCACGCGGTGCGCGTTGTAATAGTCCGCGAACACGTCCAACTTTCGCTTTAAGTCGATCGCATTCCAGAAGAAAACGTGATCGAGATATTCGCGGCGGACGGTGCAGATCAGCCGTTCAATGAACGGATGCGAGATCGGAGCATACGGAACTGACTTGATCTCCTCGATTTCGAGGACGCGCAGGTTGGCGAGCCAGCGGTGGAAGCGAAACAGCGGGTCGTGGCGATGAGTTCTGCCGAGGGACCTTTGGGGCCGGGTTTGCGGCGAAGGTAGACGGAGGAAAAGAGCAGGCGATATTTCCGATCCACCAAGGCCTTGTGGAACTTGAACAGCGTTTCCGGCCTGATGCGGGCGCCAAGCTTCGGCATCCGGCGCGCGCTCACCAACAGCGTGGTCAGTCCGAGCACGCGATCGAGGGTGGCGAGATGCGGAGCGCGATGGCAGGAGCGATTGCTAATGAGCAGTTGATGCTTCAGCAACAACGATTCCGCAGCGACGGCACGCACGCCACCGGGGCGCAGGAGTTTCACGAAGGTGACCAGCAGGTGGATGGCGAGGATGAGGAGTTCGCGCACGGGACGAACCGTATCAAGACCGCCAGCGCGCGCAAGACTGCACCGCGCTGGCGGATTCCCTCATACTACGAATTCGCCACCGACAGGGTGGCGGATGACAGAGATTGCGACGCGGATCGGCCTGGAGGGCACTGGTGCGAGGCAAAGAAGCCGGGCCATGCCGATGCCCTGCGAGAATCCGCACGTCTGCCGATGAAGCTCTTCCTTTCCTACCCGTCGGCCCATCGCGAGCTGGCAGAGAGACTGACCCTGGCACTCGAAGCCGAGGGCCACGAGGTGTTCATCGATCGCGCCGACCTGAAGGCGGGCGAGTCCTTCCACCAGACGTTGCGCGAAGCAATCCTCGGCGCCGACGCGATGGTGTTTCTGGTGACGCCAGAAGCGGTAGCTTCCGGCAGCTACGCTCTTGCGGAGTTGAACATCGCCCAACAGCGCTGGCGCCGGCCCAGCGGGCACGTCTTGCCAGTGATGGTGGTGGACACGCCGATCGCCGCATTGCCAAGCTACCTGTCGGCGGTGACCGTTTTGCAGCCGCGCGGCGAGGCGGTGGCCGAGATCGTCGCAGCGGTGGCACTGCTGACACCGCCAGCGACCCGGCGCCGCCTGCGGATCGCGGCCGTCGCTGCGCTGGGACTGGTCGCGCTCGCGGCGGTCGGCATTGTGGTCTCACGCCACAGCCAGCAGAGCAGGGCAGAACAGGCACGGCTCGAAGCGCAACAGCGCGATCTGGCCCAGGCGGCGTCGGCACGCGAGTTGTGCGACAGCGGCGGCCATGCGGTCGCGATGGTGCAGCTGAACGAATTGGTCGCCGGCAGACAGCCGCCGGCGCAGGTGCTCGACGCGCGCGAGGACTGTGCGATGCGCTGGCTGCGCGAGATGCGCGCCACCGCCGGCAGGACGACCTTCACCGAGCAGGTGGCACAGACCCAGCCGGTGCTCTTGCAGGGCCTGCCGAGGGCGAGCGGCGCGCGCGCGGCCGACCTGCGATCGCACATCGGCTGGGGTGAGTACCTGCGCGGCCGCGACGGCGCGGCGGGCGCCGACCCGGTTGCGCACTGGCGGCGGGCGCTGGCCGACGACGCCGACAACGTCTATGCCAATGCGATGTGGGCGCGCCAGATGCTCAACCGAGGGGGCCGCTTCCACGAGGCCAAGACACTCTTCGCAAAGGCCGAGGCGAGCGCGCGTGACCGGCCGTTCGTGCGCGCCTTGCAGTTCGGCGGCACGCTCGGCGGCAACATCGAGACTGCGCGCTATGCGGTGGTGGTGGCCGATCAAATGCGCCGCGGCGGCGAGGCCATCGAGCAGCACCATCGCGACGCGCTCTGGAGCGGTGCCCTCGGCGCTTCCCTGATGCATGCCGATGCGCGCGCGACGCTGTTCACGGCACTGCCGCCAGCGCAACTGCTGGAGACCTTCGATTGGCTGTACCCGGACGCCGAGGTCCGCGACGAACGGCGGATGCTGTGGCGCTTCGTGCGCGCCACCCTGCTCGCCAACAACGGTGACCGGGTGGCCGCGCGCGCCGGCTTCGAATCACTGGTGGCCGAACTCCGCGCCGCCAACCGCAGTGGCCGCCTGCTTGACGAGGCCCAGCACGGCCTCGATCGTCTGCGCCAGCCTTAGGCTCGCGGCGGCGCAGCGCCGAAGCCACCGCATCGATGCAGTTGGGCGTGGCGGCGCGGGCACAGCGCGCGATGGACATCGAGCTTGATGCATTCGGCGCAGCCGCCACCGACGAACTGCGAGCGTCCGCGATCGACCCAGTGAGGCCTTGCTGTCGCCGCTCTCGGGCAGTATCGTGGTCCACAGCGCAAGCACCGCCGCGTGCGAATCAGGACTCCATGTGACAGCACTGTCGCCGTCCGCTTTCAGGCGGCCAGTTCAAAGGCGTGTGTGTCAGCTGTGGGTCGAGAAGCGCCCGTCGGCCGGAAACAACATGAGACTCCTTTCACTCAACAAAGGAGTTGTTCATGGATACCGCCACGAAAACCGAAGGGCGCGCGACACCGTGGAACAAGGGCACGCTGCTCGGCCAGAAGCCCCCGCTGAAGCTGAAGGAGATCTGGGCCATCCGGATTCGACTGCAACTGGATCAGCGAACCCGGGAACTCGCGTTGTTCAACCTCGTCATCGACAGCAAGCTGCGCGGGTGTGATCTGGTCGGGCTTCGCGTCCACGATGTGGTCCAGGGCAGTCATGTCGCCGCCCGCG
>Ga0105107_10000366_pt1 | contig 28038 bp, 25 predicted proteins | sample PPLLaktember2015_6_FD_79335 | JGI IMG/M metagenome (GOLD analysis project Ga0105107, IMG submission 79335) | Freshwater sediment microbial communities from Prairie Pothole Lake near Jamestown, North Dakota, USA - PPLs Lake P8 Core (1) Depth... | ecosystem: Environmental > Aquatic > Freshwater >... | reverse complement strand
TGGCGAGGCGTTCGGCCTGCTCGGCCTCATGCTGCTGCAGGAGTCGCGACGCGTCGCCCGAACGTCGCCCGACGGTGAACTCGTGCGGCTGGACGAGCAGGACCGGTCGCTGTGGGACCACCGGCAGATCGCCGAGGGCATCGCCTGCGTCGAGCGCGCGTTCGGCGTCGGCACGATCGGCGTCTACACGCTGCAGGCTGCCATCGCGGCGACACACGCGGCGGCGCCCCATGCGGACGAGACCGACTGGGTCCGCATTGTCGCGCTCTACGACCTGCTCCTCGGCGCCGATGCGTCGCCCGTCGTGGAGCTCAATCGCGCGGTCGCTGTCGCCATGCGCGACGGACCGCAGGCCGGGCTCGCGCTCGTCGAGGCGATCCTCGCCCGCGGCGACCTCGCCGGATACCACCTCGCGCACGCGGCCAAGGCGGACCTCTGCCTACGTCTCGGCCGGTACGACGAGGCCCGCGCCGCCTACGCCCGCGCGCTCGCGCTCGCCAGGCAGGCACCCGAGCGGCGGTTCCTCGAGCAACGGCTTGCCTCGCTCCCGGCCTGATCGGACGCCGCCCCCCAAAAAAAGTGGGCAATCCTGTCGAAATTGGCCAACCCTCGTTCGACTACCCCATGCAACCCGCCGGCCGCGGGCCGCCAGCCCCATGCGTGCCGTCATCGATCCCACCCTGCCGGAGTCCGAACCATGAAGTACGTGTGCCTGGTCTATCTCGACGAGAAGCAACCCGGAGCGGTGCCGGACCGCGAATGCAAGGCGTTCGGCGACGAAATACGCGCACGCGGCCAGTTGCTCGGCGGCGAGGCGCTGCACCCCACGCACACGGCCTCCGTCGTGCGCGTCCGCAACGGCGTTGCGGCGGTGACCGACGGCCCGTTCGCCGAGACGAAGGAGCAGCTCGCGGGCTTCTACCTCATCGACGCGATGGACCTGAACCAGGCGATCCGGATCGCCTCGCGCATCCCGCCGGCGCGCATCGGCAGCATCGAAGTCCGGCCCGTGCGCGAGTTGGACGCCGCGTGACCGGCGGTTGTCGATTGCGGCGCCCGCCATTCGACCAGTGAATGCGGACCGCTGTTCCGGCGGTCCCGATGCAACCAGGAGATACGAGATGCGATTCATGATCATCGTCAAGGCGAGCGCGGACTCCGAGGTCGGCTGCATGCCGCCGCAGCAGCTGTTCGTCGAAATGGCCGCGTACCACGAGGCACTGCAGAACGCCGGCGTCCTCGTCGACGCCTCCGGCCTCAAGCCCACGTCGCAGGGCTTCCGCGTGCGCTACGAAGGCGACCAGCGCACCGTGATCGACGGCCCGTTCACCGAGACCAAGGAGTTGATCGCCGGCTACACGATCATCGACGTGAAGTCGCGTGACGAGGCGGTCGAGTGGGCCCGGAAGTTCCCGAACCCGCAGGGTCCGGGCAAGACGACGTACATCGAAGTTCGACCCTTCTTCGAGCTCGACGACTTCGAGCCGGGCGAAGGCATCGACCGCTTCCGCGAGCTCGAAGCCCGCACCCGCTGACGCGGTCCTGTCCATTGCACGGGAGCAAGCCATGCACATCCAGCCCTACCTGTTCTTCGAAGGCCGTTGCGACGAGGCGCTCGCGTTCTACCGGGAGGCGCTGGGCGCCGACGTGACGGCCCTCATGCGCTACAAGGAGGCGCCCGACGCGCCGCCCCCCGGAGCGTGCGGCAATGCTACCGGTGACCACGTGATGCACGCGAGCTTCAGGATCGGCGACACCGAGGTGCTCGCCTCGGACGGCATGGCGAGTGGCAAGCCCGACTTCCGCGGCATTGCGCTCACGCTCGTCGTCGCCGGCGAGGCCGAAGCGCGCAAGCGCTTCGAGGCGCTCGCGCGCGAAGGCACAGTGCAGATGCCGCTTTCGCAGACGTTCTTCTCGCCCTCCTTCGGCATGGTCGCCGACCGCTTCGGCGTCTCGTGGATGGTCATCGTGGTGGAATGAGGGGACGCTCATGGCACGACTGACACGGATCGCGCCTTGCCTGTGGTTCGACGGCCAGGCGGAGGCCGCGGCGCAGCAATGCGGTTGGCTCAAGGACCGCTTCGGCCTGTCCTGGCAGGTGGTCCCGTCGATGCTCCCCGAGCTGCTCCTGAGGGGCGACGCGAAGCGCTCCGAGCGGATGATGCAGGCGCGGATGCCGATGCTGAAGCTCGATATCGACGCGCTGCAGCGGGCCTGGCGAGGCTAGCGAGCGTCAGCGCGTCGACGCCGCGCCGAGCTTCGTTCGTTCCGCGCTTCCCTGTTTCGAGGGTACAGTGGTCGCTTGGAGGACATCGTCGCCACTCCGCGCACCGCGCTGCTCGCCGGCGCCACCGGCCTCGTCGGCCGCGCGCTGTTGCCCATGCTGCTTGCCGGCAAGCATTACCAGCAGGTGCATGTCCTGCTACGTCGCGCAGTGCCGGACATCAAGGCCGATGCCCAGCTGAAGATTCATCGCGTCGACTTCGCGCGGCTGCCCACCACGTTGCCGAGGGTGGATGACGTGTACGTCGCGCTCGGCACCACGATCAAGGTCGCCGGCTCGGAGGCGGCCTTTCGCCAGGTGGATCTTGAATTCGTGCTGAATACCGCGCGGGCCGCCCGCACTGCAGGGGCGACACGATTGGCCGTCGTGTCGGCGTTGGGCGCCGATCCGGCGTCGCGCGTCTTCTACAACCGCGTCAAGGGCGAGATGCAGGCCGCTGTCACGCAGCTCGGCTACACATCGGTTGTGGTCGCGCAGCCGGCATTGCTGCTGGGTGACCGAGCCGCCCTGAATCAACCTTCGCGCACCGGCGAAGTGTGGGCGGCACGGCTGCTCGGGCCGCTCGGCCGGGTGGTGCCCAAGCGCATTCGGCCGATCGCGGCCCGCACCGTGGCAGCGGCGCTGCTGGCGGCCATGCTCGAGGCGAAACCCGGGGTTCGCGTGCTGAAATCCGGAGACATGCAGGCCCACGATCCACGCTGGCGGGTCTGATCGCTGCACAGGAAGCGCATCGCGGGCCGCAGCGCTGCACGCCGAACGAACGATTGCAGGGGGTTCGTAACCGCGGCTATCGCCGCTCACCCCTGCCATCGCGAAACAGCGTTGCGATCTCCCGAATCGCGACCTCTTCATCCGGACCGCTGGCCTCGATGCGCACTGTTACGCCCATCGATGCCGTCAGGACCATCACGGCGACGATGTTCCTCGCGTTGATGCGCCGACCCTTCGCAACGAGGGAGATCTTGCACCGACAACGTTCCGCGATGCGGACGATGCGAGCGCAGGTCTCGGCGTGGAGTCCGCGCGGATTGGGAATGACGAGATGCCAGGTCTGCATTCAAGTGGTGCTGTGTCACCGAGCGCAAAGGTTCCCTGCCCGGCCGCGCGAAATGCAACCACTGGCTGCCCGTGGCGCCGCACCATCAGATGGTGCGGACAGCCGCGCGCGTGCAACCTGCCGCAGCACCTCGCGAAGCGAGGCGTTGGTAAAGTGGACACACTTCACCGACACAAGTTCCCCGCTGACGGGGCAAGCGCTCGTTGGTAGTTCCGAGCCCGGAACCGTCGAAGCCGCGATCGACCCAACGCCGTGGTCACTTCTGCAACGGCGCGCACGCGAACACGCGCGTCGCCGCCTCGCCCTCCATCACCCATCCCCGCGCGATCATCGCGTCCAGCACCGCCGGGTCGGTCGTGTAGCGGTGGTTGGGTGCGCCGCCTCTGCCGTCGTTGTAAGCGCGGTAGAGCGGCCGGGTTCGCGAGGGACAGGTCCGAGCGCCGGGTATCCCCCCGGGCATCGCGACGTAGAACGCAATCCGCTCGTACATCCACACCGTGTCCTGCATCACCTTCACGCATTCGTCCGCGTACGGCGTGTAGAAGTGCGACGACTTCGGCGCAAAGCTCTGGCCACTCCAGAAGCGGCAGACCGGGACCAGCCGCAAGTACGGCAACATACCCTGGTCAAAGATTGGGTACGTCTTGCCGGTACGCACCCATGAATGCTCCGCCGCCGCGTCGAGAATCGCGATCTCCGGCTCGTCCGCGGTGACGAAGTAGTGGTCGTAACCGGCATGGAAGTACTCCACCACGCGCCGCTCGCGCAGCGGGTTTGGCGTCACATAGCGTTCCGCGCTGGCGATAGGCACCCAGCTGTCCGGCCCGACAACGGAACCGCCCGCGACCAGTGCCGTTCCATCGGGAAGCAACGTCATCGTGGCCTTGCCTCGCTCCTCCACGAGGTCGGCAGCGCGGCTCCACGTCGTCGTGCCCGGGCGATACCGCTCGGTCGGCAAAGGAAAGTGGTACGAGGTCTCCGGATACCCGCCGATCTGGTACACACCGCCTGCAACGAGGACCTCACCAGCGGGGAGAAGCGTCGCCGCATGGCCATACCGCGGCTCGAGCAGATCCCCAGAGCGGCTCCAGGCGCCCGTCGCGGGGTCGAAAAGCACCGTGACAACGTGCGCGATGCCACCACCGACGCCACCACTGTAACCGCCGGCCACCAGGACCCGGCCGTCGGCCAGCAAGGTTGCGGTGTGCCCGACGCTGCTCACGCCAGTGTCGCCGGCGAGGCTCCATGTGCCGGTGCGGGGATCGTAGCGTTCGGCGCTGGACAGCGTCCACTCGAGATCGCCGCTGTCCGATCCCCGGGCCGCGAGCACCGTACCGTCGTCGAGCAACGTGAGCGTGTGGCCGTAGCGGGCGACGTTGAGGTCACCAGTTCGGGTCCAGCGGCCACTCGCCGGGTCGTAGATTTCGGTGCCGTCGAGCATGTTGGAGCGGGTGGCGCCGCCCGCCACCAGGATCCGTCCATCCTGGAGCACAGTCGCGTCGAACCAGAAGCGATCGGTGCTCATGCTGCCGGTCGGTGTCCACGTCCCGGTCGCTGGGTCGTAGATCTCCGCCGTCGCGGTCGCCGTGCAGCATGGCGGGTCGGCATGGTCGTTGCTGACGCCACCGGCCACGACGACCCGGCCGTCCGCCAGCAGCGTCGCCGTGTGACCTGCCCGCGGCACCGTCATAGGCCCCGTGGCACTCCACGCCCCGGTGGCGGGGTCATACAACTCCGCGCTTTCAAGCGCGACCCTTTGGGCATTGCGTCCACCCGCGACGAGCACCTTGCCGGTCGGCAGCAGCGTTGCGGTGTGCAGCTCGCGCGCGGATTGCATGCTTCCCGTCGCGACCCAGCTGCCGCCGCGGCACTCGTCGCCGCACGGAAGGATGAAGTGGTTCGCGACCGCTGCGTCGAGCATGGCGAGTGCCGAGAACGCGGCGACCGCAGCCGCGCCGCAGATGTATCGGATCGCACAGGTCATGGACGTCCCCTCCGGCAGCAGTGCGATCGGATTGTGGGAGGCGAGACACGTCATCGGCGTGTCTGTAGCGCCCAACCTATCCAAATCCGCAACTTTCGTCAGCGCGAAGCCAATCGCCCGTGCGTGCTGCGTGGGTCACGCGAAGGGCCCGCGGGTCGCTCACGTGCAACATGTATCCCCGCGCACCACGACTCATACTATAGGGAGCACCAGGAACGACAAATACGCAGAACACCTGCTGCGAGCGGTAGGCGAACAACGGCGTGGGCAGGGCACGGCCGGTTGCGTGCAACGTCACCGCGTCCAAACACGCACGGTGTCGCGGCGTTGAGGCGTGACAGCTGAGCCTCGGTCCGGTCGGCAATCTCGTTGGCAGCGTCAATGGCCGTTGCCCCTGCAGCTATGGGTCTGGGGACTGGCCGCTGAGGGGTTGTGGCAGCAGACGTTGGCGAATCTGATTGCCCGATTGGAAGCGGCCATTCCGTGGGTGGACGAGTACGCGCCGGCTTGAGTAACGTCCCCATTGTTGTGATGGTTGTCATACGGCCCTGAAAGGAACAGGATGCTTGAATCCCATGCGGTCAACGCTTGCCTCCGCCTGTCCTCATTGTCAATTGATGTGCGGTCGCTGGCGTCCGGCTAAACACCGTTGGGCCTCGCGAGCCGAGTCGATGAATTGCTCTGATTCAGGTGTTTGACTCTGCTGAACGCTCATTGACGAGGAGCAGACTGACACTTGTCGAACCAGTGCACGAGGAACCCGCCATGCGTATATCCAAGGATCAGATTCCCGCAAAGATCAACGTCCCCGGCGCCGTCGCGCGTGTCGCCACCGACTTCGGTGACGCCACCGGTTTCGGCACGATGGGCGGCGAGTACTTCTCCCTGGGCGCCGGTACTGACATCGCGCCACTCCTGAAGGGCCTCGAGGACAACGCCTGCCACGCGCCGCACTGGGGCTACATGCTCTCCGGGGAGCTGGTGGTGACGTACACGAACGGCACGGTCGATACGTGCAAGGAGAACGACCTCTTCTACTGGCCGCCCGGCCACAGCGTGCGGGCGGTCAAAGACTCCGAGGTCATTCTGTTCAGCCCGCAGCGCGAGCACGCCCTTGCAATGGACCACATGCTAAACGCGATGAAGGGCTGAGCAGGTCCCGCGCGGGCAGGTGCAATCGGGTGAGAAAACTCGCTTGAACGCGAGTGGCCGGTCCTGCCAACCGGTTGCAGCGGACGGTCGGCTCGCAAGCGACCCCACTCTTGGGGAACAGCCGGCGTTTCGCGTTGACCGTGAACGGTCACTTCATCTTCGTTACGTCGCCGGGCTTCCAGGTCTTCGCAAGCGCCGGTTCGGTCGGCCCGTAGAGCCGCAGAATGGCGAAGAACCCTCTTCCGGGCACCGTGGCGAGCCAGTTCTTATGCTTGCCGCTCGGGGCTTCAGGTGCGAGGTAGAGCTCGGTGCTGCCGTCGGCGTTCTGGGCCGGCTTGTCGCGAGACCCGAGTGAGGGGAAGGGCTGGCCGTTGGCAAGGCCCGAGGCGTTCTCGGCTTCGTACAGCGTCACAGACCAGAAGTTCGCGGCCGGCACGTCCTTCGGCAGGTTCAGCTTGTAGTTCGTCCCGCCGGTCAGTGCCACGCCATCGCTGTCGGTGAACGCGATCACGTAGAAGGCACCTTTGCCGGGAATCTGCGAGAGCATGCCGGGGCTGAGCGAGAAGTAGTTCGAGAAAAACCAGGGGCGGCAATCGACATCGAGAGCCCCGCCGCGATCCGCCCGCCGCCAACTCAGGTTGAGCTTGCCGCTCGGCTTCTCCGCCGTCGCATCGGCGAACGGATTGACCCAGCGGCGGTCGGGGTACATCCCGAACGCCCGACCGGACACGACCTCATCGAAGGCGATCACGCGGCTCATCTGGTAGGCCGACTTCGCCGCGCGGTCGAGGACGCCCCGCATGCGCTCGTCCGGCTGAAAGGGTTCCCCCTTCACGATGCCGAGTCCGGCCAGCATGCCCATCCAGTCCGGGTCGGCCAGGTGCGGCCCTTCGGTGTCCACCAGCTTCTTCAGTTCGTCGAAGGCCGTCGCGTCGCTGATCGGGAGCATGTTCGCCGGTACGCCCGAAGCATCCGGGAACTTCATCGGTTTGGCCTGGCCCTTCAGCGGGTAGATCTTCGTTTTCTCGATCAGGTCGAGCGGCGGTTGCAGGTTGCTCGCATCCGCGTAGAACGCGCGGAGAAACACGAAGACATTGTTCGTGCCCGAGCGGTACACAAAGTAGCCTTCCGGGACCTCGCCCTTGTAGCCCGGTGGTAGAAGCAGAAACTTGCCGCCCTTCCCCTGATCCGGGCCGAAGAAGCCGACGTCGCCGGCGTACTTGCCGCCATCGACGGGGATTGGTCGTTGCCAGAAGTCCAACAGGATCCCCTGGAGCATCGGCGGGGCTTCAAACACGAGCGGGCCGTCCTTGCCGAGATCGACGTAGCTCATCGCATAGATCACGTCCGAGTTTGGCGTGGTCACCAGCGTCTTGGCGTCGAGGCGCTTCTTCCACACCGGCAAGACGTTGTACCCCTCGCCGAACATCTTCTCGGAGCCGACCTTCATGCCGAGCGTGTTGATGAGCGGCAACGCCCACAGGTACGTCTGCGTGGCACGGTGGTAGAGCAGCTCATCGCGGAGTGTCTGCGCGGTCTCCGCCGTGGCCCGGTTCTCCACAAGAGTAAGGGCGGCGATCTTCGCCTGGTGCTGAATGGATTCTGTTTCCGTGGTGTTCATCGTCGTTCCGGTGTGGTTGGGGTGCGAAGGCATGTTCCCGGGCCGGCTGGGCTGCCGATCTCCCGCGCTCCTGGCGCGCAGCACTTCAGTCGATCATTTCGAAATCGGCCAAGCTGAATGTCTTGTCGAAAAAAGCCTGCAGCGGCGCATAGAGGCGGAAATAGACGAACCAGCCGTCCTCGCCCACCGTCTTCATGAAATTGCTCTCGAATCCCGCGGGTGCCTTTGCTCCGATGAAGAGGTTGACGCTGCCGTCTGCGTTGTACTTCAGGTCCTTCATCTTGCTATCGAGACTGACGCTGCGGATCTCGGTGCCGCCGTTGTCGTAGGCCCGGCGAGTGTTCTCGCTGTAGAGCGTCAACGACCAGAATTGTCCAACGGGGACGTCCTTGGGCACGTTCAGCTTGTAGGTCTTGTCGGCGCGCAACAGGGTCCCCGTCGCGTCGCGCTTGGTGGTCATGTACACCTGACCCTTGCTGACCACCGGGTTGACCATGCCCTCGCTGCTGGTGACGGCCTCGTAGAACCATGTCGTGCGCTCGTCCAGCTCAACGCGGGTCTCCGTCTCCTGCGGAATGGTGAAGTCGAAGCTCTTGTACCAGTGGGTGTTCTGCCAGTACGGCTCGGCGAAGCGCGGGTTGACCTGCAGGTTGCGGGCCATCAGCTCGCCCATCGCCGCGCCCTTCAGCAGGATGGACTTCTGCCGCGCGTCGGGCTGGAAGGGCTTCCCCTTTTCGATGCCCAAGGGCAGCAACATCGCCATCCAAGCCTTATCCACCGCGCGCACCGGCTCGTCGCGGATCGCTTCCGAAAGGACCTGCCAATACTCGAGACCGCGCGGCGCAGTTGCGCTCCACTCGACGTCGCCGTGCTCGATGAACCGGCAGGTCGTGGGAGACGTTCCGTGCCGGCCCATCTTCAGGCTGGACTTGAATTGCGCGTAGAAGGCGTGATCGGGATCCAGGATGCGCAGTCCGAAGAGGATGACGTTCGTGGCGCTCTGGAACACGAAGGTGCCCGGCTTCTCGTACGCCTTCGGGTCACCGTCCGGCCCGACGACGACGTAGGTGCCGCCCTTGCCCCCGTCGGGACCGGTGAGGCCCGTGTCCGCCACCGGGCGCTGCCACAGGTCGATGAATCCACCGGCCGTCATTCCGCCCGGATACTCGACCAGCAGCGGCCCCTCCTTCAGGCTGGCGAAGTGCAAGATGTAGGGCGTGGTCAGATTGGCAGTGACGACGCCCCGCTTCTCCCTGAGCGAATTCAGGACGACGAAGTCGGTGGCTCCCTTCACACCGTACGCATTCCCCTGGCGCAGTCGCCAGGAGGTCATGCTGACGATCGGATGCCCCCAGATATAGGCCTGGCAGGCGCGCTGATAGTCCATCTCGTCGAACAGCCTTTGGGAGGTGTCGTCGTCGAAGTAACTGTGGCGTAGCTCGATGTCGCCGATGGGTGTGCTGATGAGTTCATCGCCTGCCAGGGTCGCGCTCTCGAGGGATCTCTTGGGGGTACTCATGCTCACCACCTCATTCTCTATTGATAATTGGAATGGCCGACGATGGCGCCAGCACCGTTCGTTCGATCGCTCATCGGGATCGATGTCAAGAGTTTACGACCGGACGCGCGATAGGCCGCGACTGCCGCCTTGCCCTCGGGCCGCGGCGAGCTGTCGAGGTAATTGAGCATCGCAATTACCGAGGCCGGATGTTGCGGCGCCTTGGACGTCAGCAGGGCCACGTAATCGGGCACGGCGTCCCATGCTTGCCAGGAGAGCAGGACCGGCGCTGGATAACCGGCGAGTGGATGCCGGCTGCGGATGAATGTGCGGTACGACTGTACGATTCGCTCGCGAGGAACGGCGGCGTCGGCGCCGCCTTGCACCTGGAGCGCGAGCAGCGCAGCCTGCACTTCCTGTGGCGAACGACGTTTGTCCGTGAGGTAAGCCTTCTCGATCCAATCCAGTCGCGCCAGGCCGCGCAGCTCGAGATCGGCCACCAGGAGCGCGGGAAGGTTCATGACGTCGCGCTGTCGCTGCGCGGCGGTCACTTGCCGGTCGATCCGGTCCGTCGCCGGCGCCGATGTGAGGAACGCCGTCAGGGACCACAGCAGGAAACGATTGACCATCGGTTGGCAGGCGGCGTGGGAACGGGACCGCCTGCGACGTTCACGCCCCGCGCTTGTAGACGGTCTTGCCGTCCTTGATGGTCTCGAAGACCTTGATGTCCTTGATGGCCATCGGTTTGACCTTCAGCGGGTTCTTGTCGAGGATCACCAGATCTGCTCGCTTGCCCGGCTCCAGCGAACCTTTGCTGTCGTCTTCCCGGTGCTGGCGCGCAGCGTTGATGGTCATCGCCTGCAGTCCTTCCAGTGCAGTGATGCGCTGGTCGGCCCCGATCACCGCACCACCACGGGATATGCGGTTGACCGCCGTCCACAGCATGAACGTCTGGTCGAGCGGCGCCACGTAGAAATCCGTGTGGTTGGTCGGCTTCAGTCCCTTGTCGATCGCATCCCGCATCGGGCTGATGTACATCGCCTGTTCCCTGCCGCGGTTGTTAATGTGCGCCTCGGCGAAGTAGAACGTGTGCAGCGTGTAGAACGACGGCGTGACCTTGTATTGGACGAAATTGTCGATCTGGTCCTTGCGGGTGAACTGCGCGTGGATCATCGTGACGTGCCGGTCCCTGGAAAGGTCACCCGCCGCCGCAGATTCGTGCGCCGTGAAGAATGCGTCGATGGCGCCGTCGCCGTTGGCATGCAGGTTCAGCGGCACGCCGAGGTCGTAGACCGCCTTGACCGCCTTGTTGACCGTTTCCTGCGGCGCCGCGAGCTCGCCCTTCCAGTCCTTCTCCCCTCCAGGGCCGCCAGTCAGGTAGGGCTTGGTGAAGAACGCGGTCCTGCCTTGCGGCGAACCGTCGATGGTGATCTTGACGCCGCCGATTTTCAGCCGGTTGTCGTACTTGCCTCAACCGCTGACCGGGTTGGCCTTCAGCACTGCCTCGAGTTCGGTGATGAACGGGTAGGCAATTACGTCGATGATATAGCCGCCGCCTTTGGCCGCCCGCTGCATCAGCGCGAGGCCGTAGGGCTCCGAGGTGCCGGGCTTGCGGACGATGACCCCGCCCGGCGGCGTCTTGGTCTCGGCGGTGATGTTCCACTTCCTCAGCGCCGCCGAGTTCATCACCGCGCCGTGCATCGAGACGTGCCCGACAAGCACCGGGTTGTGCGGGAACGCCTTGTCGAGGTCGTCGCGGTTGAGCAGACGGCCGTTGGGCATGACGTTTTCATCGTAGCCGTAGGCTTGGATGACCGTGCCCTTGGGGATCTTGTTCTTGTCGCGGAACTTCACCAACTCGGCGACGATGCTGGCCGGGTCTTTGCCCGGACCGGCCGGCGGCGCGTAGACGTTGACTTGGTTCGCCACCGACAGCGAGCTGTAGTAGTGGCTGTGCGCGTCAATGAAGCCCGGCAGTAGCGTCTTGCCCCTGAGGTCGACAACCTTGGTCTTGGCACCCTTGTGCTGGCCCTCGATCGCTTTGCGCTCACCCACCGCGAGGATCTTGCCGTCCTTGACGGCGAGCGCCTCGACGGAAGCCTGCTTGTCGTTCATGGTGACGATGTCGCCACCTGTGTAAATCAAATCTGCTGTGCCGCCAGGAAACGACGCCGCATGTGCGGACATCAACCCACCGCCGATCCATGCCACCAGTGCGGCGAGTACCTGGTAGTTCATGGTCGAATTCTCCCTTTACATTGCCGCTGCTTGAATACGTTTGGAGCCCGCTGGGGCAAAGCTGTTGCTCTTGGCCGCTTGTAGTCCCGGTCCCGGCACCGCCAGGCAGCGCCGCTTGATGACCGCGCATTCTGCCCCGGCGCGAACGAATTGGGTTGTCCAAAATGCAACAATTCAACCATTCCGACCAGCGACTGGCCATGGGCCTGGCGGGGGTGTTTCTCGACAAACGCTCAGTCGCGTGCTTGACCGCCTGCAGACACGCGGCCTGATCAAGATCGGATACCGCAGCATCCGAGCTATTGGTTGAGCAGAAGACGGGCGCGCGACCTGACGTCGTCTTCGCGGTCACCGTTGGCCTGCGTCTACCGGCTCGTCTGGCTGAAACTTGCAGGGGGCCCACTTGTCAGCACCGAGCAGTTCCGCGGCGATACGTTGGCCGGTTCTGGCCAATGCGCCGTTGACCTCGGCGCGGGCGTGATCGGCGTCCGCCGACCAGGTGTCGATATCCTTCGCTGAGACCTGTTCGCATCGCGTGGTGGACTCCGCGAGCACCTTGCGGCTGGTCGCCGACATCGCTCGCCACTTGACGGTAATGTTGTACGCCTGCCGTCCCGCCGGACATCCCATCGTGAGGACGACGCTTTCGACCTGGATCACGGTGTCGGGCGGCGCTATCGCGCCCTCGGAGACGTTCCGGCACGCGGGTCGTGGCGCAACAAACGCCGCCTCGAGTACCCCCTTCAGCGCGCCCGGGTCCGCCATCACGACGATCTTCCGGAAATCGGTCTCGGCATTGGGATGGGCGGCGCCCGCTGCCCCGCAACCCAGCCCCGCTGCAACCCCCACTGCGCCCTGGATCACCGCGATTGGGTTGAGAGCAACGACCCCCAATGCAATCAGCGCCGCGGATCCAGCGCCGAAGAGCGCGCCCCCGGCGGGATTTGCGACCGGGTTGGCCTGAACGTCGACGGCTGCAAACTGCTCCTCGACGACGACCCGGCAGATCGTTTCACGCTCGCCGGAATCGAGGAGCGTTGGGGTACAAGCGGAAATGCCGCCGAGCGCAAGGAGCATCGTCCCAACGATGGCGGACCTTCTCATGGCGTGGGTCCCCGGACCGCGTTCCACAGTCGGAACCTTTCGCTGGCGCACCATCTTGCGCATTCTCGCCGGAAGCCATGGCGGTCATGTCGTGCCTCCTTTGAGCCTCCTTCGAGGGTCGCCAGCGGACATCGCCGACACCCTTGTTCAGGCTAAGGATCCTGGAGGGCAACGCATTGACCAGCGTCACTGAGCATGCCGAAGTCGGGCTCAGTGACGCTGGGCCTTGGCCGCTTGTCGAAGGCCCATGGATCGACAGCGATATCGAACGTCCGCTCTCAGCGGCGTCGCCGCATGGTTACTCCTGGCCGGTCCGGCGAGCGCGCAGGAAGCGGTCACCCGCGCCTTGCCGCAAATCCTGTTGCGGCGGTTGACGTGCGTCAATGTCGTCGCCGGTCGTTGGAGTAAGGACTAGAGTAGAACTGCAACAAGAAGAAGCGGTTGCGATGCCATTTTCGATGCGCGTCGTAGATACCGCAGTCCACTTCGGTGCCTGCCTCGCCGAAGAACTGAATCCTGGCGCCTCGCACGCAACTGTTCCCAGTTGCGGCCACGCGCGCCTCGGCTCGCTGACCAGCGAATCCCTCGGCAACCCCTGCCAGACGCTGCCGAGCGCAGCATCCGCTCGCTTGGCCGCGAACCTCAGACGAAGCCGGATCCAGCACGGATGCCACTCAGCGTGTCGCCAACGGGCGAGAGGGGCGCGGCATACCGAAACGCAGATACACAACGACCGTGGGAACACCGCATCTCGCGGCGCACCAGCTCTTCTATCTACCCGTCATCTCTTGTGGCGCGCCTGCAAGCGATTCGCGAGGGATCCGGCATTGGTCAAAGAAAAATAGCCATGAACGCCAAGTACTCGCTGTTCGCATCAGCAATCCTTGCTCTGTTCACTGCGCATGCGGCTGACGCGCAGCAACCGGCAAAGGTTCCGACCCTGGGCTATGTTTCGCAGTTTTCTGGCGCTGCCGGACCCAAGCATCCAGCCCTTGAAGCCTTCCTTCGAGGACTGACCGAACTCGGCTATGCCGAGGGCAAGAACATTGCCATCGAATACCGTTACACCGAAGGGAAGAACGAGCGTCTTCCCGCGCTTGTGACTGAACTGGTGAGTCAGAAAGTGGACATCATCGTCACCGAAACGGGCGCGGCAACGCGCGAGGCGAAGAAGGCGACGCAGACCATCCCGATTGTGATGGAGAACAGCGGCGATGCCGTCGCCATAGGAGTGGTGGCGAGTCTCGATCGTCCCGGCGGGAACGTCACTGGCCTGACTTCGATCTCTGGGGCCGGCGCTGCGAAGCGCCTGCAACTGCTCGCGGAGTTGGTGCCGAATCTCACTCATGTAGGCGTTCTTTGGCCTGGACCTGGGTCGCCGTTGATGGATCGGGAGTGGGCGCTGACGAAGGAAGCCGCAGGGCCGCTGAATGTGCAACTGCACTCGCTCGTGGCAAGTGATCCCGGAGGTCTTCCGGCAGCGTTCGCCGAAGCGAAGCGGCAGCAAGTCCAGGCCATCGTCCAGTTCGACGTGCCGGCGTTGCTTGGACCTTCCGCAACCGCGCAGACGTTTGAATTTACGCTCACGAACCGGTTGCCGATGATGTTCCAAGGGCCAGTTGTGATCCGCCAAGGCGGCCTGATCGCCTACGGCGTCGATGGCATCGAACAGAGCCGTCGCGCGGCTGGCTACGTCGACCGAATCCTCAAGGGGGCCAAGGCTGGCGATCTGCCAGTGGGCACACCCGAGAAGTTCGTGCTGCTCGTCAACCTGAAGACCGCCAAGGCCATCGGCCTGACGATCCCGCCTTCGATCCTGTCAAGGGCCGACACCGTCATCGAGTGAGCGGTTGCGATGCCATTTGCGATCCGCGTCGTCAATACCGCAGCCCACTGCAGTGGCTGCCTCGCCGGAGAAGTAGCTTCTGCCGCTCCGGGCGCAGCTTTTCCTTGTTGCCGCTTCGCATGTACCGATCGTGGAAGTGCGCCACCGAGTGCAGTTGGGTGGCTTTCGGCCTCGAATCTCGGTAGGAGCCCGAAACAGCAAGCACTCCTCTCCCCGCGTCGCCAAAGAGCGGTGCGGCCGGCCGACATCGTGAGTCGCCGCAAGTGTCACGGATGGCAAATCCAACGCCTCCGCCGACACCGTCGCGATGGCTGCGCTAGACCGGGAGTCTTGTCCATGACACGACAATCCTCCGCAGCCGCTGTCCCAGAATCGAGGGAAAAATGAAAGCGATCGCCTCGTTTGCCGATTTCAAATCGTGGATCGGGACGCGTGCAACATTCGTCCTGTCACTCGCACTTGTTCTCCTCATGGTGCCGCTCGCCGTCGAGGCACAACATGACGGCAAGATGCACCGCATCGCCTTCGTGCATTTCCCCGAGCGTCTGAGCACAATCGGATCGGCCGGACTCGAGGTGTTCCGGCAGGCGCTGCGCGAGCACGGGTGGGTCGAGGGGAAGAACTATGCGCTCGAGACGCGCCTGGGGGCATCGGACGAGAAGCTTCCGGAGGTGTCCGCGCAGGTCGTTCGGGAAAAGTTCGACCTCATTATAGTTTCGAACACATTTGCAGCGATGGCCGTCAGGGATGCGACCACGACCATCCCGATCGTCATGGCGGGTGCCTGCGACCCCGTCGAGTGCGGCGTTGTGAGCAGCCTTGCGCACCCCGAAGGCAACGTCACCGGCCTCACGATCATCACGTCGGAGTTAGCCGGCAAGAGAGTCGAATTCCTCAAGGAGGCGGTCCCCGGACTCAAGCGTATTGCGGCCCTCACGTACGGGCACGACACGTTCTGTGTCAGGAGGGCCTGGATGAGCCAGACGGAGGCAACGGCCCGCGCGCTCGGCATCACGCTGCAGACGACTAGCGTGGACCCCGGGATGAGCGCCGAGCAGTGGGACGTGACTTTCGCCGCGCTCAGGAAGGACGGCGTGGGTGCTGTGACCGTGATGGAAGGGACGATCTTTAACCTCCACGCCCCGCGTATCACTGCCGCCGCGCTGAAGCATGGGCTGCCGACGGTGTTTGCGTTCCGGTCGCAGGCCGTGGCCGGCGGCCTGATGTCGTACGGGGCGAACACCGCGACCATGTGGCGGCGGGGTGCCTACTTCGTCGACCGGATTCTCCGTGGCGCCAAGCCGGGCGACCTGCCCATCGAACAGCCGACCGAGTTCGAGTTGATCATCAATCTCAAGACCGCCGAAGCGCTCGGCCTCACCATTCCCTCATCCCTGCGGCTGCGCGCCGATCATGTGATCGAGTGACGAGCCATAGCCCCATTCGCCGTTGACCGTCGGCTATCGAACAACGAATCGAATTTCCGCGCATGGCCGGGTCAAGCCGGAGCCGACTGTCGACCCCGAGCGGAAGGCAGAAGCGCCAGGAAGCGGACGCAGTGGACGTGCTCGAAAGCAGCTCCTCAACGCAGAAACCAAAGGGCGCGGCGGCTTGGACCGCATCCAGTGCACAACTCGCAAGACTACATTCCGTGAACGACGTCGTCCCCTATTTCGCCCGGTTATGACTGCCCGCGCCATCGTATTGTCCGGGCGTGGCGCCCAAGCCGTCATCTCTTGAAGCCGGTCTCCGGCGACTCGAAAGGAGCGTGTTTGTTCTGTGCCCACCTCGACGCCCTCGGCGGCGCGACCAGCACATTTTGCCCTTGCCACGAGGCGCCCCAGGGGCGAGCATAGCCTTGCATGGCGCCGTACCAGTTCTGGTTTCGTCGATGACGAGTGCTGGTTGCAGGGGAATCTGCTCGTATGCGAGCCCGACGATCCCCGAACCGGGGTCGAGAGCAGCGCGTGAAGGTTCGTGACGTCCTGCCCGTGGTGCTGATGTTTTGCTGCGCCTGCGCGCACGCGGAGGCGATGCTCAGCATCTACGGCGCACTTGGCTTGGCGGTTCGTTGCAAGTCGAACGCGACCCCACAGGGCGCCTCGCGCTGCGGCATTGGCGCCACGCCGAACGCCTATGGGGACCTCGGTCTTTGGGGCATCGAGGATCTCGGGAGTGGTTGGCAGGCGCATTTCAACATCGAAATGGCGTTCGAGCCGGACAACGGTTCCCTAAGCTACGCTGACACGCTGTTCGGCCGCGAGGCTTCGGTGAGCCTCGTTACGCCCATCGGGCGGTTCGATGCCGGCAGGCTGCACACGCTCGGAACCGCAGCTGAGCCCCTCGTGAGGGCCGATCCTACTGGGGGTGGTGGCAGCTACCTCGAAACGCTTTGGCCGGGACTCAATACGGGCAATCGCTTCAACAACGCCATTCGCTATCGCTACAAGCAAGGCTCAGTGTTCGGCCACGCACTCATGGGGATAGGGGAATTGGGCACGCTACGGTCGACTGTGGGGCGGACGGTTGGAGCCGCGATCGGCTATGCGGACGGGCCGGCCTACGTGGTCGCGGCCTACCAGAACAACCACGACAAGAACGACCGCGTGAACGAGGTGGCTTCGATTGGAGGCCATTACACGTTTGAGAGGTTCACGCTGCACGGAGCCTACCTGCATGCAAAGCGGGAGCAGGGCTTCATGATCGGCGCCTACGGCGAACCGCTGGCAGCCTCCGGACTCGGATTGGGCGCCAATGTTCCCTCGGTGGGAGGCTTCTCGACGGACTTCGTGCTGGTGGGCATCACCTATCCCATCAAGCCGATGCTGATCCTGAGGGGCGCGCTGTTCTACGCGGAGAGCCGCGACGGCACCCTCATTGCCACTGAGGGTGGCGTGCAGCGTTCTGCGTACGCAGTGCTCGACTACGCGTTATCGAAGCGAACCTTCGTCGAGGCCGGAGTCGATTGGAACCGCTGGACGGGAGGCTGGAGCGGGTTCTGGGGTTCGTCGGCTGAGTCCGGTGTGGCAGGCCCCGGCAATCCGTTCCGCAATGGCTTCTCCACGCGGACCAGCATCTCTCTCGGCCTGCGTCACGACTTCTGACCGTAGCGCCACCGCGAATGCCTCAGCCGGTTTCGTGAGGGGCGAATTGGCGGCGAAACCGCTTGAACTTGCCGGGGTCGCGTGGCACGGGCCCGGCGCTGAATTCGAGCGCAGGCATCGCCAATCCGTGCTCGGACAGGCCATGGGCAATCGCCGTCCGAACTGATGCGATGGCTGCTTCGTCCGCGGTACCGTCGCGAAACTCGAGCCGAACGAGCAGATGTCCCGGGTCGCGCTGCTCGACGACATACTCGTCAATACGGTCCGATGCGGTGATGATCCATCGACTGAGCACGTCAGGGAACACATGGCCCATCGTGCCGTCGCTCCGATGGAAGTAGAGAACGTCGTCGTCGCGGCCGATCACCTTGGCGACAACCCTGAATCCGCTTCCGCACGGACACGGCGGACCGAGGCAGACCAGGTCATTCAGTTCGTATCGGATCAGGGGCTGCACTTCGTTGTACAGGTTGGTCACGAGCATGTGCGTGCAGGGCGTGTCTATGGCAGTGAGCTCGCGCCCAGCCTCGTCCAGCAGCTCGACGTACATGAGGTCTTCGTTGATGTGTAGCCGCCCTTCGCGACAAGGGCACGCGATCAGCCCCTCGCTTGCCTGGTAGATCTCGACGACGCGAGTTCCGAAGGCCCTTTCCAGCTTTCTGTGCTCGTCCTCCTCCAGCACTTCGGCATACGAGACGACGATGCCTATCGGACTGGAGATACGATCCCTATGGCGCGCCAGAAGTCGAAGCATGGACGGCGGTGCCATCAGGATGTTCGCCTTCATCTCGTTGATGCGCTGGATCGCCTGGTCCAAGGGCAGCATTGTCGGAAGGTAGCGCAGCGAAATGAGCGGGCCGTTGATGTCGGCGAATCCCTGGTTGAACACTCGCAGCAGGAACGCGATGCGAAACGGCAGGAGTCGCCACGGCATGCCGCTGCGGGCCAGGAATGCGAATGGCAGCCGGCTGCTGATGGCGCGGTCGGTGAGATAGAGGCCACGAGAGCCACTCGTTCCAGACGACAGGCCGACTACATAGCGGTCGCGGAAGTATCCGAGATAGCGCTTGTCCCGCTCGGCCGCGAGTGCGAACGACATGGCCTCGTCGAGGCTGATTCCCGCGGTATTGAGGCGGTCGAACTCCCTCATCATGACTGCCTTGTTGATCGACGGCAGCGACGCGAAATCGTCTGGTTTAAGCCCGGCGTAGAGCTCGCGGTAGAACGCACTGCCGACGATCGCACGGTGCACGAGTCGACGCAGCGCCCTTTCCTGGAAGCGCCGCAGGCGATGTCCACGCAGATGCGCGAAGCGCCATCGCAGCGTGGCGAAGTCGACGGGCCCCTGGATTGATGCGGGGAGCATGGGTGGCCCTGCAGCCCTAGGCGTCGATGCGGGTCGACGGCCGCCCGAGCGCCCCCATGACCCGAACCCACCCACGTTCGACGGACCAGCAATAGCCGCGTTGTTCCCAGGCGACGAGCGCCAGCGCCCAAAGTGCGGTCATCGCCATCCCGAACAGCACCGCCGACGTCAGCGTCCTGTTCCAGCCCGGGGCGAAAGCGGTGAGACTTTTCCCAGCGCACTCCGCGAGCACCGTCTCGGCGAACAGCACGCTCAGACTCGCGCGACTGAAGCGGCGCAGCGTGCGCTGCACGAGTCCCGGCGAGACGGCGGCCCGGCCATCGGTGTCCAGCCAGCGATGGACGAGCGTCACACTGATGAGCATGCAACCCGCCTGCGCGAGCATGATCGAGTACCAGGTTTCGTCGATCGATCGACGGAGCATCGTGGCCGGGCCCAGGACCCAACCGGCGATCCCCGCCAGGAGCAGGGTTGCGCCCAGCCCGAGTGCAAGCCGCTGTCGCTGTCGGGGCTGCTCCGCCACGACGACGAGGCCGGCAAGCGTGCCGAGCAGCGTCAGCCCGAGCGAGGGCAGCAGCGGGTCGTGCTTGTTTACCAGCCAGAACGTTGCAATGACTAACCAAAGCTCCCCGTCGCGCAACGCCTGCTCCAGGACCGGATACAGCGGGATGCGCAGCCACGACAATGCGAGGACGGCCGTGGCGGCTGCGGCGACGCCGAGGAAGAACGGCAGGGAGCGCGGATCCCGCTGGCGGGCGAGCCAGGCGAAGAAGGGACACACCAGGAGCGTACTGAAGCCGACCATGAAGAGCGTGTTCATGTAGAACACCCGCTGCACGGAAGGCAAGCGCGCGGCCCCGTCCTGGATCAGCGAGACGACGAAACTGGGATCGCGAGTGCCAGCGGCGACGTCGACTAGTGTCGGTCCCAGAGGTGCGAAGTAGACGATGCCCAGGGCGACGAAACCGGCACCGCTCAGCAACTCCCAACGGCGCACGGTCTTCACCGGGACACCGCGCTCCAGGCGTTCGACTGACCGGATCGCATGCGTCGCCCCTGACAACAGGGCGAACAGACCGCCCCACATCAGCGCGAAGCCGATCAGCGTAACGACCAGCGGTGGACTCGCCAGGTTCAATTCCATGATACCGCCGTACTGATAGAGCGCGGCGTGGAGAAACACCATCAGCATCACGCCAAGTCCGCGCATCGACTCCAGTGACCGGAGGCGTGTCACTGATCGAACCGGCCGGCCGGACCGGCGGCGAGCGGGCCGCGCAGACGCACTTGCACGGCAAGGACCAGGATGGCGATCGCTGCGACGGCCCACGTGGCTGCGCCTGCGAGAGCAGCATCATTCCCGCGGCTCGTGAAGGCCCCGGCGAAGACAATCTGGCAGGGGTAGAACGCCGGCAGCCACTGTATGACTGTGCTCTCCTGCGCGGCGGAGTAATACACGGGGTTCTGCAGCCACGCGGCATCCAGGTCCGCCAGAAGCACGATCATGAGCAGAGCGGGCATGAAGCTGCGGCTCAACACACCGACGATTCCGCCATAGGCGCCGTAGATGACGGTGATCAGCAGGAAACCCGCAAAGACCAGAAGCGGTTGCTCGAGCGGTGTCACGTAGCCGAGCCCGGTGGCGGTAATGGCGGCAAGCAGCGACGTGACCAGGAGGAAGGCAGCGAATCGGGCCAGCGTAAAGACGAGGGGACTCAGCCCCATGAAGGAGCAGTACCGGAAGTAGCCCAAGTCACTGTGGAACAGGACCAGCGCGTAGTAGGCGGCGAGGAAGCCACTCACCGCCGCGCAGACAAACACGAGCGCGGTCTGGCGCTGGGTCAGAAGGACCTCGACCACTTCCTCGCCGAAGTAGAGTTTTAGCGGCAACGATCCAGTGCCCGCAGTCCATAGGATCATCGCGATGAACACCGACGGAATGACCACGAGAAGCACCATGCCGAGCGGGTTTCGCCAGAGCTCGAGGGTGGACAGGCGGAAGACGAGCCAACCGGTGCTACTTGCCCGATCAACCATGGACAACTCCATCGCGAAGCTCGTAGATGCGGTCGAAGCGTTGGCGATCGTGGACAAGGTGGCTGATCAGCAGCACGCCGGTACCGGCAGCGACGAGCTCGCGCACAAGGTCCCAGAACACGAGGTACATCGACCAGTCGAAGCCATCGGTGGGCTCGTCAAGGACAAGCAATGGTGGCCTGTGCACTATGGCAGTGAGGAATTTCACCTTCTGGTAAGTTCCGCCGCTCAACCGTCGGATCGGGTACCGGAGGTAGCGATCCAGCTTGAGCAGGGTCAGACAACGTGCGAGGAAGGACGGATCTACGCGCAGTCCGCCGCGATGCAGGGAAGCGACCAGCTCAAGGTGCTCTGCAACCGTATACGCGCGGTGCAGATAGTTTTCCTGGGGGCAGTATCCCGCGCGAGGGTCGCAGTACACGTGCCCTCCCTTCGGGCGCACGAAGCCCAACAGGCACTTGACGAGCGTGCTCTTGCCGCTGCCATTCTCTCCGGTAAGGCCCACGACCTGCCCCTGCCCCACCTTGAATGAGCAGCCGTCGATGATGCGGCGCCTGCCATAGGACACCTGCAGAGCCGTGCACTGGCAGAGGACAGTCTCGGAAGATTGCATCGGTCCTGGCAACGACGTCGTTTGGCGGGGCCACGCCGTCGTCTGGCAATCCCAGCATCAGAACCGCCCTGCGCGCGCCGGCGCGGAGCCTGCATGCGTAGATTGGGCGCCGTAGGCGCAGATTGCGAATTGACTGTTGTCAAATGCAGCGCAAACCTGCGTTGCCCGGGACGACGTGCCCGGGCATTTCGGCAGGCGCACGGCTCGGGCAGAGGAGCATCGGAGCGGACGCGGTTGACCTCTGGACTCGCCTGCCTCCCGACTTCGCGGAACGGCCAGTCTATTGGCGTTTGCCGCGCACGCCCAATCCCCCGAGGTGATGTCCACGTTCGCCAGCGCGCCGCCGAGCGGCAAGTATGCGTTCGCCAGTTGGACGCTGAAGACGTTCGCCGACCTCATGAAGGGAAATCAGTCCAGCGAAGCGGTCAACATCGTCGGCCATCTGTTACTGCCCCCCGGGAACGAGAAGGTTCCCGCCGTCGTGCTGGTGCACGGCTCCGGCGGCATCTACAACGCCGAACTCGACTTCTGGCCGAAGCAGTTCAACGCCGCCGGCATCGCGGTGTTCACGCTCGACATGTTCGGCCCGCGCGGCGTGCAGAGCACGGCCGAGGACCAATCGCAGGTGCCCGTCGCGGCCGACACGGCCGACGCGTTCGCGGCGCTGCGGGCGGCCGTCGAGGGCAGCAACCGCGCCCGCGACAAGGCGGCGCAGGGCACTCCCCCGCGGGAGCAACAGATAGGCCGCAACGCAGCGGTTGCTGCCGGTGGCCTCCGACGGCCGTGTTCACGGTCCCGCCCACCTTGCAGTCATTCGGCGAGGTGGTAGCGCAGAAGTTCGAAAGACCGGAGTCGAGGGCGGTTTCAACCGGTCGATGCAACACACTAGACGCCATTGCGGCGAAAGGAGTGTTGCAGATGAAGAGAAGACCGCGCATTTGCTACTCGGCCGGCCAACGGGCACTCATGTGGGAGCATTGGCGGAAGGGTGAGACGCTCCATCAGATTGCCCGACTGTTTGATCGGTATCACTCGTCGGTACACCGCATTCTGGCTAAGTCCGGCGGGATACGCCCACCCGAGCGGCATCGGTCAAGGTCGACGTTGACGTTGATTGAGCGTGAGGAGATCTCGCGCGGCATAGTGGAAGGTCGCTCGACCCGCGCCACCGCGGCGTCGAGGTCCTGCAGGTTGGCATCGTCGATCAGCACGCGCACGCGCACGCCCCGCTCCGCCGCGCGAGTGAGACGCTCGGCAAGGATGCGGCCGGTCGCGTCCGCTTCCCAGATGTAGTACTGGACGTCGATGCTCTTCTGCGCGAGGTCCGCGAGCGCGATCCGCGCCGTGAACGCCTCGTGCCCGTAGCGCATGAGGCTGAAGCCCGACTGGCCCGGGCGCCCTGCCGCATCCTTCGCAATCCGCTGGCCGAGCGCCGTGCTCTCGTGACCCTGGAACGCGACCGATGGCGGGCGGGGAATGTCCCTTGGTACGGAAGCGCAGCCGGCGATGAGCAGGCTGGCCAGCGCCAGCAGCCGGGATGCGTTTAGGAACCGCCGTAATCCGCCCGCGAGTCGGGAGCACGACCCGCAGCCTGGGTGCCGCGCCTCGAGCCACGAGGTCCCGTTCAAGCGCGCGCTCACAAGCCGGCGGGCGGAATGCGGGCGAGCGATGCCTGTTCGAACGCGAAGGCGGCGGACAGCAGGGCAGCGTCGGAGCCGGGCTTTCCGATCAGCGTCATTCCGGCCGGGATCGGCCTGCCATCCGGCATCACGCCGATGGGGATTACGACTGCGGGATAGCCGGCCGTCGCATAGAGTGGCGAATGGACAGCCTCGAAGCTGAGGAGGAATTCGGCCTGGCTGGCGCGGAAGGCGGTGTCCAGCATCGCGGCGGCAGCCTTTCGTGCTGCTGCCGCGTTGGCACGATGCTCGGCCATGGTGAGGCCGGCGGAAATGGGGCCCATGGAGATCAGCGTTTCGGCGCCGAAGGGCATGCGGGCCTTCGGGTCGCTCTGCATCCAGGCAATCAGCTCCTCCGGCGTTCGAGTGGCAGCGCCGCGCGCCACCATGCCTGGCATCAGGTCGTGCCGTATACCGCCGATCAGCATCTTCACGAAGACGACTCCGTCCCCCCACGCGAGAGTCTTCACGATCCGTGCGGGGCGAAGCTGCGCGCCAGCTAAGGTGAGCGCGCTGACCGCCGTCTGCAGCAGCGGCTGGCGGTTGCGGTCGTCCAGGATGTCGGCCGCCAGCACCCCGACCGTCTTGCCCGACAGGCCGCTGATGGTGAGTCCGCCTGCGTAGTCAACATCAACGGTGTCGATTGCGGCCAGGAGGCGCGCGGCGTAGCGAACCGAGCGGGCGACCGGACCAGGGCCATCGTTGTTGGTGACGACAGGCAGAATACCCTGGCTGCTGACCAGCCTCTGTGTGGGCTTGATGGCGACCACGCCGTTCTTCGCGGCCGGCGACAGCAGCGAGCCCGAGGTTTCCGTGCCCACGCTGGCGACAGCCAGGAGGGCGGCGGTGGCAACCGCCGATCCGGAACTGGAGCCGCTGGTGGCGAAATCATCGCCATAGGGATTGATGGCCCGGCCGCCGACCGCGCTGGTGCCACCCATGCGGTTGCCCTGGTGGACCATGCCGGCCAGTTCCGACAGGTTGGCCTTGCCAAGGATGATGGCGCCCGCGGCCTTCAGCGCAGTAACGAGCGGCGCATTGGTCTTGGCGACATGATCCTTCAGGATCAGAGCGCCTGCCGTGCTCTGCATCGGCCCAGCGGTATCGATGTTGTCTTTCAGGCTGATCGGGATGCCGTGCAGGGGGCCGCGCGACTGGCCCGCCACGCGCTCGCGGTCGGCTGCGCGCGCGTCATCGAGCGCGCGGGGGTTGAGCGCAATGTAGGAGCGGAGCCGATCATCGTGAATGCGAATTCGGTGCAGCAGCACCAGCGTCAAGGTCTCCGAGGTCAGCGCACCACTCGCCATCGCGGCTTGCAGTTCGTCGATGGAGCGGCGGCGGAGCATGTCTTCCACCTCCGCGATCGTTTCGGGTTTCAGCGCTGCCAGTGGGGCGGTGAACGGCGTGAAATCCAGCGGACGGAGCCGGTTGATTTGCTCGGGCTCCGCTTGCGGAACCGGCTGGGCGGCAACGGACGCTGCGGCAAGGAGCAGCGTTGTGAGCCAGATGCGGTGGAGACGGCCCATCGACGCACGCGGTCGGCGATCCGGCGTATGCGACATCAGCGTGGCGGCGGCACGAACGCCCATCAGCTTCCCCTCTCGGTCATCCGTGTTGGCTGCGACTGGCCTCATGTTTTCGGGCGGGCGCCCTCGGCGGCGGCGGGGCCGGCGGAGAGCGTGCCGTCCGGCAGCACGAAGCGCGGTTGCAGCGCCTTGGTGCAGCCGGTGTCGATCGGAGCGGTCGGGTTTTCGATAAAGGCAACGCCGATGTCCTGTGCGCAGGCCGAGAAGGCAAGCGCGCCGTGGCCGGTTTCCGGGAACACCACGGACCGGCCGTTGGCGAGGTGCCGTGCGGTTTCCGGGCCCCAGCTGGTGGCCGTCTGCGTGTCCAGCGTTCCGGAGAAGACGAGCGCGGGCACAGGGCTGGTGACCGGATCGTGGAAGCCGGCGCGCGGCTGCTTTCCGAACAGGGCGCACCTGCCATAAAGCGCCGTCAGCGTTTTCTCGACATCCTTCTTCAGGCCGGCCGGCATGTTGAGACCGGCATTGACCCGGCGAGCGCCTTCGATGGAGTTGATGTCCATGTCCTCCTGGCACATGTAGAGCATCAGCTCGAGGTCGCCCGTCAGCTTCTTGTCGAGCACGCTGTTGTCGGCATTGGCGCGGCGGATCACTTCGGCCACGTCGGCGTCGCCCATCAGCCGGATCTGCGCCAACAGCCGGTCGCCGACATCGCCGCTGAAGTGGCGCCTAACCAACTGCTCCAGCGCAGCGGCCGAAGGCGGCGCAGCGCGCAGCGCCAGATAATCGCGGCCGAATGCGACCACCGCATCCTTGCCCGCCAGCTGCCGGACCGCGCGGCCCAGTTCCGCATCGAACAGCGCGCCCACCATGGCCGGGTTGCGGGCCTGCGCACGGTCCGCTTCCAACTGCCGCAGCGCAAGCGTGGCCGACTGCTGTGCTGCATCGGCCTGGGTAGCCGATTGCAGCGCAAGCTGCGCCAGCGCGGCTTCATCCGGGCTCAGCCCCTTGGCACCGGCCAGCACCGCCCTGGCATCAAGCTTCGGGGGGATCGCGCCCTCCAGGATCCCCGCCAGCGTCTTCGTCTCGCCCTTCTCCAGTTCGGCGATCAGCTTGGGGACATAGGCGGTGAGGCCGCGCGGCCGCGTGTAGTCATTCCGCATGTCGATGATGCCGAACAGGATCTCGCCATTGATCGGACCCTGCAGCGACTGCAGTGGCTTGGCATTCAGCGTGTCGATCATTGCCAGGAAACGGCGCTCGAGGTCGGGATAGGCAGCCGCGCATTGCGGATCGGCGGCGCAGGCCCGAAACGTGTTGCCCAGCGCTTCGGCATGAGGTGTCAGCAGCGTGTCATAGGTGGCGATATGCGGCGGCGCGACCGAGTCGAGCACGACGGCGCGCACCCCTTCGGGCGCGGTGCGCATCACCTCCAACCCGAGTTTGGTGCCATAGGAAATGCCGTAGACATTGAAGGTGGGATAGCCGAGTGCACGCATCACCGCCTGCACGTCGCGGGCATTCTGTTCGGTGTTGATGAAGCGGATGTCGAGCCCGGCGGCCTTGATCTCGGCGATGCAGGCCTTCAGGCTGGCTTCCGGGAAATCCACAGGCACCTTCCGGCCAGCCAGGCTGGCAGCCACAGGCTCCAGATTCTCGGCTACCGTCTTCAGGCAGCGCGTGGATGCGCCCGAGGCGTCAACCCCTCGCTGGTCGAACGCCACGATGTCCCGGCGGGCGCGCAGCTTTTCGAAATAGACGCTGGTCAGCGCCACGTTCTCCACGATGCCGCCACCGGGACCGCCGTGCAGATGCACCACTGCGTCGGGCGCCGGGACCAGCGAGCGGGCGCGATAAATGATGAACTCCAGATCGATGCGCGGACCGCCCGGCCGGTCGTGATCGACCGGCACGGAGACCGTGCCGCACGAGATTGTCTGGCCCTCGATTTCCAGCGGCGCGATCGGGCGCCGGCAGGGCTTCGCCTTCACCGGATAGCGCGAATCGGCACCACCGGCCGCGATGAGGGGAAAGGCGGCCGGACCGGTCGGCGCGGTAAGGGCCTGGACCAGGGCGGCGACCCGATCGGCTGCTCCGGGGACGACGGACGCCTGCGCGGGCGCAGCCGCCGACAAGAGGGCAAGACCGGCGCCCGCGAAAATGTAACGTACTATTCCTTTTTTCACGGTCGAGCCCTAGCCGCCCCGGATGAGTGCATCAGGCAGGTCGTAGCGTTCGTCGGCGCCGAATTTCACCACCGTGCGATCGCCATCGCGCGAATGCGCCATGGTCTCTGGCGAGTCCGACGCAACCGGCGCGCCACCGACGAACAGGATGCGGCGCAGCAACGAATTCGGCCCGCGGACCTCGACGGTGGCGGTGCCGTCGAAGCCGCGCCGGGTGACGAAAGCCTCACATGGCTGGGGCTTGCTTTCGAAGGGCGGCGTGCACTGCATCGGGGCCGAAGCATGGAACTTCGTGCCAGGGACCAGCGCATCCTTCGCCGCGGCCAGCGGGGACAGCGGCTTGCCCGTGACGCCGACCGTGAGCGTGTAGTTGCTGGTCTCGTTGCGGCGCGACGCGTTGCGCATCAGGTATACCCGGACGACGTAGACGCCGTCGTCAGGCAGCACAACCGTCGCAGCCACGCCAGAGATGCTGCCGATGAACATCGCGGCATCGGAACCCGGCGGAAGAATGTTGAAGTAGGTCGAGGCGTTGGACGGCTTCATCGTGACCGCAAGAGTTTGGCCCGCCCGCGCGCTAATCTTGTAGTCGACGCCGGCATCGCCCTTGATCGAGCCCTTCATCTGCACCGATGTCGCCCCCTTCGCGAACTGCACGGTGTGGCTACGAATCCCGGGGTCGCCTGCCGCATGGGACGGTAGCGCGGCATGGGTTGCGATCAGGGCCAGTATGACCAAGGCGAAAC
>Ga0105107_10000365_pt1 | contig 28039 bp, 25 predicted proteins | sample PPLLaktember2015_6_FD_79335 | JGI IMG/M metagenome (GOLD analysis project Ga0105107, IMG submission 79335) | Freshwater sediment microbial communities from Prairie Pothole Lake near Jamestown, North Dakota, USA - PPLs Lake P8 Core (1) Depth... | ecosystem: Environmental > Aquatic > Freshwater >... | reverse complement strand
TAACACACTGAAATTACGTAATTACCCTATAGCACAAGAAGGACTTCTTCGGAAGACTTTTTTAAGCTTTTTCCAATTATTTCAATGAATAACGATTTATCGGACAGACACTAATTAGCCCGAAACCAAAACGGGTTCATGGTGCTCTTAATGGGATCATAAACGGCTATTATTGGAGAAGGGGCTTTTAAAGCAAACTTCGACATTTGGAATCAGATTCGACAGGTCTTGATGGCAAGCGAGGCATTAAAAATGAAGCTATCAGAAGAAGACGGGCAATTACTCGATGAGCTGTGCCGACAAAACAACGTAAGCCGGGACAAGGTGCGCAAACTGCTCGAGACGACCTACGATTATGAGTATAAGAAGCGGCACACCGGCGCCTATGACGCCCTGCGGGAAATCCTGAAAAGCAGCTCAGGCGGCAAGGGATGAAAAACGCTGCTGAAATCAAACGTTTTACTAATGACCCACTGAAACTATTGCTCAAAACTGGATGTCAGGTACAATATCGTGAGTTCTCAGTGCACAAGAACCCTTGGCTTGACGATGGATGATTTCATCAGCCAGGTGAATTCCAAAAAGATTGTCTCCTTGCTCGAAAGAAAATATCCGGATCAATACCAGAAGATAAACGCAGAACTGAAAACATGACACGGGGTGTTTCCAGTTCGGGCTGGTCCAGGGAGAAATGGACTGCCGGCTGCAAATCACAGACGGAAAGGTGTAGATCGACTTTTCCTGGGAAGGACAAGAAGGGTTGGACCCCGCGGGTGGGCGGGGTTAGGCCGTGACCGAAAAGGAAGAACTGCACGGCCGGATCTTTTTTAACCAGGGAGACGATTCCGCGTTTCGGGCTATAAGATCATAAAGGGCAAGCTTCCATGAGCGAATACCAATATTACGAGTTTCTCGCCATCGACCGATCGATGACATCTGAGGAGATGGCGGATCTGAGGGCACTTTCAACCCGCGCCCACATCACGCCCGTAAGTTTCACCAATGAGTACAATTGGGGCGATTTCAAAGGCAATCCCGACAAGCTGATGGCGCTTTTTTTTGATGCCCATGTGTACGTTGCCAATTGGATGACGGCCATTTTCAAACTGCGCCTTCCCAGCGAGACGCTGGCGAAAGAGACGGTCGAAGCCATGGCGGCAATTCACACCCTGGATTTCAAGGCCACCAAAACGCATTGGATCATCACCTGGAGTCTGGAGGAGTCGGAAAACGATGACCGTTTCGGGGAAGAAGACGGCCGAAGCTGGATGGCCCGTCTGTCTCCGGTGCGGGACGAATTGCTGCGCGGGGACCTTCGCAGCCTCTATATCGGTTGGCTGGCGGCCGTGAACAGTGAAATGCTGGATGACGACGATTTGGAGCCCATCTGTGTATGTGGACTAGGGAGCCTGACCGCGGCTCAGCAAGCACTGGCGAAATTCCTGGAGGTTGACCCGGACTTGCTGGCAGGTGCCGGCATGGGCAGCCCGGCCATTCAAAACGAGGGGATTTCCCAAAATCAAATGGATGAATGGATCGATACTTTGCCGAGTAATGAGTTGAAGGAGGTCTTGAAACAACTTCTGAACGGCCAAGGACAGCAGGCCGAGCGGACCCTTAAGAACCGATTCGCGTCATGGCGGCGTGGCTTGCGAAGTGACAGGACCGAGGAATCCCGTCGCACGGTGGGCGATCTTCGGAAGAATGCCGAGGCGGCTCAACAGATCCGGGTGGAAAAGCAAAAACGTGACCGGAAGCTGCGGGAGATCAAACATCGCAAGGAACGTGAGGCATACCTAAAAAATATATCAAATGATTTTCCCAAAGCATGGAAATCGGTTCAGCAGACCATCGAACGGGGATCGGGCCTGGCCTATGACGAGGCCTGCCGCGCCCTTGTCGATCTTTCCGAAGCCTATTCACTTCACGCGAGCCGAAAGCGCTTTCAAGAAGAGATGAAAAAATTCATGGCCGACCATATGCGACGCAAGGCCCTGATTCAACGTATGGTGAAGGCCGGAATCTGGAAGGACAAGTGACGCTGGGCCGAATTTGGAGAGAACCGTGACGGTCGACAACAAAAAAAAGACGCTGTGATCTTTACGACATAGTTGCGACACACGTCGCGGCCTACCTGAGCTTTTCAAATTCGGCGGCGATCTCGCGGCTAAGCGTTGCGATCGCCCGGCTCTTCGCGGCCACCAGGTCGCCGTAGCCCCCGCCCGTGACCGGCTCCTGAACCACCGAATTGCCCACCGCCATGGTTTTCTGACTCTTCGGCTCCTTGATGGTCCAGCTTGCATTCAGCCGGACCATGTCCGCCAGCCGGCCGTCGAACTGGCCCACCACGACGCTCAGGCGGTAGGCGGCGTCGGGGGCATGGGCATCGGAGAGCACGTTGACTTGTTTTGCCGCCAGCAAGCTGCCCAGATTGGCCACCAGCACGCGGGTGAAGTTGTCTCCCAATGTGCCGCCCCAATAATGGGAATCCGCCAACTGGATGCGGTTGTCGTCGGCGCGGGTAACGATCTGCGGGCGGTCGATCACGGTGGGGAGCGCCACCGGCAGCACCGCGATGAGGGTCCCCGGGGCGGGTCCGGTGCGCCCCGCCGTCTGCGGGATCGGGCTCAGGGTGTAGAATTCGACCGGGTCGCTGGTGCCCAAAAGACACCCGCTGAGCGTCAAAAGCGGCAGGCTCAGGGCAAAAAGAATTATTAGGGCCGAAAAAGTCCGTTTCATGGTTTGGGTTCCTTTCCGCGCAGGAGCGACTCCGGCTGCCGCTCGAGGAAATCGGCCAGCACCCGCAGGGCACGCGCGCTTGCCGCCAGCTCCTCCAGCGCGATTTTCATCCGGATCTGCAGCGGCGAATCCGATTGCAGTGCGCTGGCGCTGGCCGCCAGGGTCGCCTCGGCCTGCTGCAGAGCGGCAGCCATTTCCGGAGCCGTTCGGGTGCGCAACTCCACCGTCAGGCCCTGAATTTCCTTGACGGCGGCCGTGAGCGATTTCACGGCGTCCATCACCTCCGGTGAGTTGGTGATGCGCTTGAGGCCCTGCACGCTGTCCCGCAGGTCGCTTCCAATTTGATCGATGGGGACCTTTTCGAGCTTGGCGATCACTTGATTTAATTTGGAGCCGATCTCCTCGAATTGGGTCGGCAAGGTCGGGATGCTGGGATAACGGCCATCGCGGCCGAGCTTGGCGGGCGGCTCGTCCGGGAAAAATTCCAGCGCCACGTATTGCTGGCCGGTGACAATGCTGCCGGAGCGGAGCTGGGCGCGCAGGCCTTTTTCGACGAACGCCTCCATTCTCTTGACACTTTGCCCGGGCTGATCTTGCCCCCCGATGGCCTGCAACCGCCCGGGCTGGATGACGATCAGCACCGGAATATCGAACGTGTTTTTTTGAACGTCGAATTCCAGCCTGAAGTCGACCACATGCCCGATCTCGACCCCCCGGAATTCCACCGGCGCCCCCGGCGAAAGCCCGCGCACCGAACTGGTGAAATGCAGGAGGTAGTAATTTTGGACCGTGTAGGTTTCTTCCAGCGCGGCCTGCCGGTCGGAAAACAGCCTGAAGGGCTCGCCATCCGGGGCTGCCTCCTCGGAGGGCGGCCCGAATTTCTCGATCACGTCGAAAGCCACCCCGCCGACCAGCATCGAGACGAACGATTCGGTGTTGACCTGGATTCCCCGCGCGTCCAGCTTCACATCGATGCCGCTGGCGTTCCAGAAGCGGGTGTTCCGGCGCACAAACTGCGGGTAGGGGTCCTTGATGAAGACCTTGAAGGTGACGCCCGTGCCGTCGGGGGCCAGGCTGTAGGCGGCCACCCGGCCGACTTCGATCTGCCGGTAATAGACCGGCGCGCCCACATCCAGCGAGCCTTTGCGCTCCGCCTGGAGGTCGAAGTGGCGGCCCTTCTCCCAGGTGGTCACGATGGGGGGCTCCTCCAACCCTACAAAGTGGAGGGCCTTTTTGCCCGGCGCCCCAGGATCGATGTCGATGAAGGCCCCGGAAAAGACCGTGCTCAGGCCCGTCACCGAGCTGGCGCTCACCCGTGCACGGACCACCCAGAAGCGGGAGTTTTCGGAGAGAAACGCGGCCGCTTCCTTGACGAGTTGGGCTTTTACGATCACCCGGGACAGATCTTCGCCGAGGGTGATCGCCTGGACCAGCCCGATCTCCACATCCCGGCACTTGATCTTGGTCTTGCCGGCTTCGAGGCCCTCGGCGGTCTTGAAGGTGATCGTGATCTCCGGCCCCTTTTCGGAAACCGCCTTGTAGATCAGCCAGCCGCCGATCAAAAGCGCCGCCACCGGCACCAGCCAGACGATGGAGATCTGGCGCCTGCCGGAGCGGATGACGGGCTCGGGAAGATCGGCGGCATCGGATTCAGGGGGTGCATTCGGGTTCATCGTTGGACTCCTTTGCGTCCCAGATGAGACGGGGGTCGAAGCTCATGGCGGCAAAGATGGTGATGACCACAACGGCCGCGAAGAACGCCGCCCCCGCCTGGGCTTCGATGTTCGCCAGCGCTCCCAGGTGCACCAGCGCCACCAGGATGGTCACCACGAAAATGTCCACCATCGACCAGCGGCCGATCGCTTCGGTAATGCGGTAGAGGCGCGTCCGGTCCTTGGGTCGCCAGCGGCTGCGCAGCTGGACCGAAACCAACAGAAGCATCAGAATCAGAAGTTTCAGCAGCGGCACGAAAACGCTGGCGATGAAAATGACCAGGGCGATCGGCCACATGCCGCTGTGGATAAAGTAGATCACGCCGCTCAGGATGGTGTCCGACTGGACCACACCGAGGGAGGTGACCTTGGTGATGGGCAGCACATTGGCCGGAACGTAGAAGACCAAGGCCGCTATCACCAGGGCCCAGGTGCGGGCGACGCTGTCGGGTTTGCGTGCGCGCAGGGCGGCGCCGCAGCGCGGGCATCTGCCGGCCGGGTCCGCGGCCCCGGGGGGCTTGCGGACGAGCAGGTGGCACACCCCGCAGCTCAGCAGCGATGCGCTTTGGGCTGTCCGGGCGGCGGGACTCATCATCGGGGGGCCTCCCAGCGGCTCCAGATCTCGTGGGCGTCCAAGGACGACATGCAGGCCGCCAGGACGAAAATAAGCGCCATGAAGCAGAAGGCCGCCGTTCCGGGGATGATCTGCGCCATCTTGGCCAGCTTGACGACCGAAACCAGAATCCCGAGCATGAACACCTCCGTCATGCTCCAGGGCGCGATGCTGCGCAGCCAGCGAAAAACGTGGAACATGCCGGGCGCCGGACGATCGCGCTTCAGCGGCAGCAGGATGTAAACCAGCGCGAGCAGCTGCGCCAGCGGGGCGAGAACGGTCGTGACAAATACCAGCAAGGCGACTTGGGGCATCCCCTGCAGGTGCAGCTCCCAGATCCCGGTCAAGAGCAGCGTCTCCCGGACCTGGCCCTGGACCTTGAAGCCCAGAAACGGGAAGCTGTTGGCCAGCACGAGCAGGACCAACCCGGCAAGCGCCAGGGCCAGCGAGCGCTCCAGGCTGTCGCGTTTGGGCTTGGCGAGCACCGCCCCGCAACGGCCGCAAATGGCCGTCATGCCTTCAGGGACGACAGGCATGCGCTGCAGGAGGTCGCAGTCGTGGCAGGCCATCAGGTGCCCGGTTGACATGAAAGATACCCTCTGCCCTTCCCTACCATTTGTTCACCCTGTGGTGAACGCAAACGGTTAAAATCAATAAGTCAGCTTATAGCGATTACGCAATTCAGTCCATTCCTCGGTTTTCATCAATTTCAGCAGCGCTTTGTTGATCGGTTTGCGCAGCGGGCTTTCGGCCTGCAGGGCGATGCCGACGAAATATTCGTCGAAAATTTCGGATATGACCTGCACCTGCCCGGGAAATTCATTTTTTACTAAATATTTCAATATGATTTCATTCAAAACAAACGCGTCGATTTTTTTGTCGGCGACCGCCTGCAACCCTTGGTGGATGGTTTCAAATGGGGCTCCCGCTATTCCGCGTTTGGCCAGGTAAATCATGGCCTCGGATTCGGATATGGATCCGACGCGCGCATTGAAAAGGTCATGAAAAGCGCGAACCTTGCCGCGCAGCTCGCCGATGGTCAGCGACGTTGTGATGTGGGCCGTAAAGCTGGAGATAAAGACTATCGAGGAAAGCATCCAGATGACCGCAACGATCCGCCCGCCGATTGTTTTTGGCGCCTTGTCGCCATATCCCACGGTGGTCATGGTCGTCACGGACCACCAGATTCCATCGCCGATCCCCCTCACTGCCCCACCATGGAACATTTCACTGTTCCGCCGCCTTTCAAACCACCAGATGGCCATCCCGGCGATCACGGATATCAGGATCAGCAGCCCAACCGCTTTAAGGATATCTTTTGAAAATATGCTTGCGGCAACGCGCATCCACCTGCCACCGCCAACTCCCACCGGTACCGCAATGGCCAATCCCGTTTTCAAGTAGGATTGACTGAAATCCATGAAAGCGACATACCGCTCATCGACCGACAGGAAAGGGGCGGCATCGATGTCCCCGTTTTTGATTGCATCCGCCAAAAGACCCAGGCTGCTGAATTCGCGAAATTCGAATGAAAGGCCCATCCGCTGGGCCACTGACCGCCAGACTTCGATACCGAAGCCCGCCCATTGGCCTTCAGCGGTTTTCATGGCCATCGGCGGCGCCACCACCGTCCCCACCACCAGCTTGGGTGAAACCGCAGCGTCGTCTTGGGAAACGGCATTCTCAGGCATCACCAAAAGAAGCCAGAACCAGATCACCCCGCAACCGATCCCCAGGAGCTTTGGATTTGAAATCATGGACTTCAACCCCTCACCCGAATCGCCTTCTATTTCCCTTTCCCTTTGGCCCCCGCCTGAGCCTTCAGCAGCTCTTCCTCTTCCTGCTGGATCACGGCCTGCGCGGCCGCCGCACCCGCCTGGAGGATATTCTGATCACCGGATGTCGCAGGCGCCACCGCCTGCCCGGCCTCGCCCGCCCGGGTCCCGGGCTCCGGCGGCATATACACGGTGACGTTGCGGTGGGCGAACTCGATCCCGTTGGCGTGAAACTCCTCCTGGATCATCCGAAAGACCTCCCGTCGGATGATGAACTGCTCACCGGGCACCGTCTTGAACTTGACCCTCAGGATCATGCCCGAGTCTTCAAATTGCTTCACCCCCTGGGACTTGAGATCATCCAGCATGGAGCGGTTGAGGGCTTCGTCTTTGCGCAGCTGCTTGTTGATCTTCTTGATAATCTTGCGCACCTTTTCCAGGTCGGTGTCATAGCGCACACGGAATTCCAGCTTGGTGATGATGTAGTCCCGGCTGAAGTTGGTGACCGATTTCAAATTCCCGAAGGGCACGCTGTAAACCATTCCCCGGGGGTGGCGCAGCTTCATGGAGCGCAGCGAGATCTTCTCGACGGTTCCCTTGACCTCGCCGGACTCCACGTAGTCCCCGATGCGAAAAGAGTCGTCGATCAGGAAGAACACGCCGGAGATGATGTCCCGCACCAAGGTCTGCGCACCGAAACCGATGGCCAGGCCGATGACCCCGGCGCCGGCGATCAGCGGGCCGATGTTCACCCCGATGGAGGAAAGCACGATCATTGAAACGATCACGAACAAGACCGTCAGAACGAACTTGCGCAGGAGCAGGAGGAGCGTCCCGGTGCGCGAACCGCCGGCCCCGCCCTCCTCGGCCTCTTCGCCGGCTTCCGGCATTTCCTGGCGCAGCCGGCTGTCGATGCGGGCCTTGACGAACTCCCAGGCGATAAAGCCCAGCAGCAGGGTCAGGACGATGCTGAGCACGTGGGAGGTGAATATCCTCCCGGCGGTCAGATCCACCCCCCACAGCCCCAGCACGATGAAGAACAGAAACGCGACCAACACCACCCGATACAGCTTCCGGATCAACGGCGTGTAGTGTGTGATGGTGTTCCGCCCCTCGAGGGGCGGGACCTCCCGCACCTTGTCGCCGCTCAAATCGGCGATCTCCAGCGTCTCGCCGCCGGCCAGCTTGAGAAGCCGCAGCCCCCACTGGTCCAGCCCGATGAAGATCGGGATCACGAACAGGCTGAGGATCAGGTTGAGCACCGTGGCGCCTCCCCCCAGAAGGACGTCCGCGACCCAGTAAACACCCATGCAGAGCACGTAGGCGCTTGCCAGGTAGTGCCAGTACTTCGCAAAGGCGGCTCGCGGGCCTCCCCTTGTGGTCTCTGCGGCTGCCGGCAGGATAGCCTCGGCGACCCGCTGCCGGCTTTTCCAGATCATGACGATCAGGGCGACGGTGATGTAGGCGCCGCCCAAGCTGTAACTCATCAAGTAGAGCGGTTGGCCGGCACCGATTGCGCCCAGTACGGCACTCGCCCCGGTGATCGCGGCGGCACCCACTGTGATGAAAAGGATCCAGCGGTAAAGAAAGGCGGCGGCGGCGTTCTTCATCGGGAACAGGCGCAGGGCGGGTTCATCCGGCGAAAAAATGACCTTGGCCGCAGCCGCGAACAACAGCAGGTAGTAGCTCACGATCAGGGTGATCGAAACGAGTTCATAACCGAGGTCCCCTTTTTGGAAAATGAGGACGAATAGAATGAAGGTGGTGGCCGCAAACACCGCGATCCCCAGGATTTCCAGGATCAGATGCCAAAGGGCCCGCCCCAGAAACGTCACCTGCCCCAATCTGAGGGAGGCCAACACCCTCTCGCGCATCTCCCGGGTCCTCCGGAAAAGCAGCCCCCTGGCAAGCAGCCCAGCCGTCAGGATTGCAAAAAGCGCCAGCAGGACAGTGAAGAAACGGTCGATGCCCTCACCACCGGTCAACCTTCTCCAGGCATCGCCCAGGTAGTCTGATTCGGCGTCCGCCGCGCCGAGGGTCCAGGACAGCTTTTTGATCAGCGCCGAGGCCTTGTCGGCCATCCGATAAAAAACACCCCCCAGCCCGCTGTCCCGGCCTCTCACGACCGACCCGCCTTCGTCCCGCGCGGAATTGGCAGCCGCCTGGCGTTTGAGGACCTGGGCCAGCACCTGGCGTGCCTGCTCGTCGGTCAGGGGACCGATGAAAGCCTCCACCTGCTCCGGGGTCTGCAGGTGGGCGGGCACGGCGACCCCCTCCGACTTGACCTCGGGCTTTTTCGCCTTGGGCATGGGCATCTTCTGCGCCCAAACGGTCCCATGGCCAAAGAAAAAGAACAGCAGAAGGCATGTCACGGCCCACAAGAAACTTTTCGTGCGGTGGTTCATACGGCCTCGCATCCAACAAAAATAAGATAATTTTCCCCGAATAATTTCCCCCACCGCGACGGACACCCCAACTGCCTGCCGCGGCATGCCGGCTCAGCGCCGGGCAGACCAGGGCCAGGAACCTTGCTGTCGCCGCACTTTTCAGCCCTCTTTTGACTTCCAGGATAGGGTTTTGCGCCGTGGGTGTTGTACGACCCAGGGGCTCATTTTCAGAAATAGACCCCGGAACGCCGGTGGTGCCCCTGCGCTCGAGGTAGTGCGAAATTCATACTCAACGCCACAGGAAACTGCAGGATGTCCATAACCAATTTAAATCAATTGATTTTCGCAATTGGAAAAAGCCGCCCCAAAGTGAGCGCCAAGGGCCATCACATGCCGAAATATCGGCACGTGGACTATATATCGGCATTACGGGGAGGCCCCCCCGATTGTCAGCCCTTTCATTTTTGACTGCAGGGGCGCAGTGGCGGCTACAACACGGGCGCGAGCAGGCGCGCGGCCTTGGCGCCGACCTTGAGGTGAAACGGCAGCGCGTCGTAGGCCCGGGCGCCGACCTCCAGCGACTCGCCAAAATCACGCGCGAACATCGAAGCGACCTCGGCCGTGAAACCGACGTCCGCGACGGCGAGCGTGATCTCGAAGTTCAGACGGAAGGAGCGGTTGTCGAAATTCTTGGTGCCGATCGCCGCGAAGCCCTCGTCCACCACCAACGCCTTGTGGTGCAGAAATCCGCCGGTGAAGCGGTGGACATGAATCCCGGGGTGGTCCAGCTCCTTGAGCAAGGCGAACGAGGCCAACCAGACCAGGTGCTGATCCGGCTTCATGGGCAGGAGGATGCGCACGTCGACGCCCCGGATGGCGGCAAGCTGCAGCGCCTGGATGATCCCCTCGTCGGGCACGAAATAGGGGCTCGCGATCCAGAGTCTGCGTTGGGCCATGGAAATGGCGTGGAGAAAGAAGAGGGTGCAGCGCTCCTGCGGGTCGGAAGGCCCGGAGGCAAGCACCAGCGACTGCCGGCCGGCGTGTTCCGGCGCGGGGTCGTGCGGCTGCCAGGAAGCGTCCAGGATCTCGCCGGTGGCGAAATACCAATCGGCGGCAAAGACCATCTGCAGCTGCAGCGCCGTCGGCCCCGCCACCCGGACATGCGTGTCGCGCCAGCGGCCGTATTTCGGGTTCTGCCCGAGGTATTCGTCGCCGACATTGTGGCCCCCGATGAACCCGACCCGGCCGTCCACGATCACGTTTTTGCGGTGGTTGCGGAAATTGAGCCGCCATCGGTCGCGCCAGCCGCTCAAGGCGCTGAAGGCGGCGATGCGGACGCCCCGGGCGCGCCATTGGCGGATGATCCTGGGGGTCATCGCCGAACCGCCGAAACTGTCGATCAGAAAGCAAACCGCCACGCCCTCGGCCGCCTTGGCGGCGAGCGCCTCCAGCAGACCCCGCCCCAGGCCGTCGTTGCGCATGATGTAGAACTGCAGATAGACGGAGCGCCTCGCCCCGGCGATTTCATCCAGAATGGCGCCGAAGGTGGCCTCCCCGTCAATCAGCAGATCGAGCTGGTTGCCGCGCAGAAACGCCTTCCTGGCGATCGCGGTGAGGGCCAGGGCCGCCCCGGGTTGAACGTGGGAAGGATCCACTTGATACGGGGCCAGCTCGGCGTGGACCTGATCGATATGCTCCCGGTGCCTGCAGAGCTTTTCTTTCATCACGCGCGAATGCGCCTCGAATCGCCGGCTGCCGAAAAACCAGTAGAGGGGCAGCGCCAGCCAGGGGAAGGCCAGCAGGCCGACGACCCACGCGACCGTGCCCTGGGCCGTGCGCACGGTGAAAAGGGCGTGCACGGCGCTGGCGAGCGCGATGAGCTCGACTGCAATCAAAAGGCCGGAGAACGTCCAGCTCATAGGGGTATCCCAGGGCAAGAATGACGCGTCCAGGCTTCGATCCGCCCGGTCGAGGCCGCGACTGCCACTTTAAATTTGACGGTTCCGCAAAAAGTCCAATTTCTGCGTTGCGCTGCATCTCAAAGTCGCTGCGGCGTACATAAGTACGCCTCACGCCTCGAGATTTGCGCGCCTTGAACTTGAACTTTTTTCGAAACCGTCTGGATTTTGACTTTACCGCTTCATCAAATTTGGTGCACCGGTTCAGCCCTCCAGCGCCGGCGGGTCGCCGGACGCCTGGGTCAAGCGCGTGAGGAAGCGGAAGTATTTCTCAACATAGCGGCCGGAAACGGTTTCGGCCAGCGAAAAGGTCAGCCGGCGGTCCTCGAGCAGCTGGCCGGTATACTCATGGTAGAGATTGCCGGAAAGATTGAAGAGGGTGTTGCCGATGATGCTGCCGGCGACGATCTCATGGGGCACCCCGAAGACCCGGCAGCGGATGGGGCGGCGGTCGAAGACCGCGCAGCGCCCGTCCTGATTCAACGGGCAGACCAGCCCGGCCTGGTCGCAGGCGCTTCTGACCGCGTCCCGGAAGGCCGCCGGATCGCTGCGCAGATGCGCCAGGCTGCTGCGCAGGGCGCGGGCATGCCCATAGGCCTGCATGGCGGCCGCGATCGCCGCGGCCCGGGCCGCGCGCTTGAGGGTCCGGTTCATCTGGGTGGTCAGGTAGATCGCCTCGATCAACTGGATTTCAAAGTAGCGCCGGCAGCACAGATCGGTTTCGGCCCCGCAGGTCGGGTGCTCGCCGGCGGCTGCCAGGTTTTCCCCGACCATCTGCACCAGGGTTTCGTAGTGATCGAAAAAGGGGCTCAAATCCACCGCCGCGCGGCTCTCCAGGGTGGGCTGGCGAACCGTCAAGACCCCCGATTTCTTGCCGAATTTTTTCACCAGGCGCCACTGGCAGAAATTGGTAGGTTTCGCCCGGGAATGCTTGAGCTTTTTCTCCGCGGCCTTCAACCCCAGCCCGCGGCGCAGGAGAAAGGAGGTCACGAAGGTGCCGGTGCGCCCGATCCCGTGCCGGCAGTGCACCAGAACTTTCTTGCCCAGGTAGATGGCCTCGTCCAGCCAGTCCAGCGCGGTCTCCATGGACGCCATCTCGGGCGCGCACTCATCTTCGATGGGCAGGTAATAGACCTCGAAGCCCGAGCTTTCTTCGATTTCGTGCAGGTCGCAGAATTCGCCGCAGAGGTTGACGATGGCGTCGATGCCCTGGGTGCGGATGGCGTCGAGTTCATCGTATGACATGGGGGCATAGCCCACCGCGAGATCGTCGGTAATCCAGGTCAGCTGGTATCCGGCCATTGCGGTTGCCTTTCTTCGGCCGCTTTCCAAACGTCAAACGAACAAGGCCTTGAGCGTCTGCCGCTTGGCCCGCGGCCAGCGCACGCAGAAGGCCGGCTGGCCCTTCATCACGAGCTGGGTACAGGTGTCGCCGCAGTCGGGGTCGCAGTGCAGGATGGCGTCATCGCGCCCGGCACGCGCCTTGGCGGGCCATTCGGGGTCCGCCCACAGGACCCGCGCCAACCCGATCAGGTCGGCCTGCCCCGCCCGCAGCACCCTTTCGGCCAGGGCCCCGCCGGCCAGGCGGCCGGCGGTGATCACCGGGATGCCGACGGCCTTCTTGACCCCCGCCGCCAGGTCGACCATGTAGCCGTCCTGTCGGCAGCGGGCGAGGATCTCCGGCAAAAAGAAAGATTCGTAAGTGCCCCCCATGACCGAGAGATAGGCGATGCCGGCGGCCTCCAATGCCGCCGCGAAAGGGGTCGACGCCGCCGGCGTCAGGCCGCCGGGAAGCCACTCGTCGGCCAGGAAGCGGTAGCCCACCGGCACCGGGTCCACCGCCGCCCGCACCGCCTGGACCACCTCCAGCGGAAAGCGCTGCCGGTTGACCGGGCTGCCGCCGTAGGCGTCGCCGCGGCGGTTGGTGTGCGGCGAGACGAACTGGGCCAGCAGATAGCCGGTCCCGCCGTGCAGCTCCACCATGTCGAAGCCGGCCGCGCAGGCGCGCCGGGCGGCATCGGCGAATTTGGCCGTAATGGCGCCAATTTCCTCGCTTTCAAGGGCCTTGGGCAGGCGGCCGAAGGTCTCCACGGCCGAAGGCGCCACGGGCTGTTCGGCGGCGCCGGCAAAGCGGCCGGCGTGATTGAGCTGCAGGCAGGCCAGGGCGCCCTGGGCCTTGATGGTCTGCGCCAGGCGCGTCAGCCCGGGGAGGTTGGCGTCGCTGTCGGCCCGCAGGGTCCGGTGGGACCCGCTGCCCGCGGGATGGTCGACGGTGGCGTTTTCCACCACTACCAGCGCCACCCCGCTGGCCGCCATCTGGCGGTAGTGTTCCAGCAAAAGATCGCTCACCGTGCCGCCCTCTCCGGCGTAGCCCAGGTAAAGGGGGGCCATGGTCAGGCGATTCTTCAAGGTAAGCGGGCCAATCTGGATGGGGGAAAACAGCAGGGCGTCCATTCGGCACCTCCACGGGTTGGGGAAAACGAAAGCGGGCCTGCAACCGGGTCACCCTGAGGACTATAAAGGGGAAGCTCCCCGGATGTCAACGGCGCGCCCCGGCGGCCGCCCCGGGGTCATGCGCGCGGGCCGGTGTATTCCAGCACCATCAGACTGAGGTCGTCTTCGGGGCGCCGGCCCCCGCCGAACCCCTTGACGGTGTCGTAAACCCGATCGGCCAGGCGTGCGATCGGCTCGCGTCGGGCGGCCTGCAGGGCCGCATGCAGCCGCTGGCGCCCGAAAAGCTCGCCGGCGCCGTTGGCGACATCCACCAGCCCGTCGGTGTAAAGCACCAGGCGGTCGCCGGGCCGGAGGCGGCGACGATGCTGGTCAAACGCGGCGTCCTCGTCCAGACCGATCACCGGGCCATGCTGCTTCAGGACCTCCGGGTCGCCCGCGCGGGGCAGCAGGATCGGCGGCGGGTGGCCCGCGCAGCTGTAGCGCATTTCACCGCTGTACAGATCGATGTCCACAAAGATGATGGTGAAGTAGCTGTCGAAGCGTTCGAAGGGGAATTCGCGGTTGAGGCGGTTGAGCACTGCCGCCGGCTCCGGAAATGCGCCTGCGCCCCCCTCGGGCGCACCCAGGCTCTGGAGAAACTGGGAGACCGTGACCGAAATCATCGCGGCCGAAACCCCGTGGCCGCAGACGTCCAGCATGTAGACGGCGAGCCGGCCCGGGCTGGGTTCACAGAGGTTGAAGATGTCCCCCCCGACCTGCCCGCTGGGTTCGAACTTCCAGGCCAGACGGACATTGGCGCGCGTCAGGCAGCATTTCGGCAGCAGACTTTGCTGGATGCCGGCCGCCGCCTGGAGGTCCAGGTCGAGCTGATGCTGCTTTTTCTCCAGCTCGATTTTTTGTTTTTCGAGGTCGGTGACGTCGTAGATGATCACCAGGATCATTTTGCGTCCGCGGAAGGTGATGTGCCGCGTGCTGAATTCCAGATATTTCTCCACCGGACGGCCGTTGATGTAAAAAACCCGCTCCAGCCAGAGTTTGTCGCAGGGCGTTTTCTCCAGAAAGGTCTTGACCAGCGAGCGGCGCAGCAGGCAGAAGCGGCACTGGGAGGTCTCGCCGCAGGCCTTGTTCTCCTGGACGGCGTGCACGCACCCCGAAATCCGCCCGAAAGACTTCTCGGCCGTCCGGTTGCCGGCCTGGTCGAAAAGCTGCAGGAAAACACGGTTGAACTGGTGGATCTGGAGATGCTCATCTGCGATCAGGACCGCCGAATTGATGTTTTCCAGCAGCAGCTTCAAAAATTCGTTGGATTCTTTGAGGTCGTCCCAGTCGGTATCCATGGGGGTCAACGATCCCTTTCGAGGAGCCGGCGGCTATCGACGGTCGCCGCCGCCCGGCCGCGGCCGTAAATCGGGTTATTGCGCTGGAAATTTCGGACTCTGTCTGCTATGAATTACCCGACCCGCGCGAAACGCCGCAGCGGGCCGGATCCTTCGCAAATCCGCCAACCATAGAGGACGTCTCGATGCCCCTGAAAACCAGCGCATGGGTTGACCGCCGCAAGCGGCAGGCGAAACTCGCCGAAAAAGAAACGGCGCCTCCAAAAGCGTTTTTCGGCTACGAGGCGGTGCCGGAAGCGGAAAAGGAAAGCCGGGTGCGCCGGCATTTCAACTCGGTGGCCCGCCACTACGATTTCATGAACACCCTGCTCAGTTTCGGGATTCACTATGCCTGGAAGCGCCAGTCGGTCCGGATGATGGGCCTGAAGCCCGGCGAGCGGGTGCTGGACCTCTGCGGCGGCACCGGGGACCTCGCCATTCTGGCCTCCAGGCGGGTGGGCGCCGGCGGCCGGGTGGTGATCTGCGACATCAACTGGGAAATGATGGCCGCCGGCCGCGACAAGGTGGCCGCATCGGCCAACGGCCGCCGGATCTGCCACACCCAGGGCAACGCCGAACAGATCCCCTTCGCCGACGGCAGCTTCGATGCCGCCATGGTGGGCTACGGCATCCGCAACGTCACCCACCCGGAGCAGGGGTTTCGCGAAATGTTCCGGGTCCTGGCGCCCGGTGGGGTCATGATGTGCCTGGAGTTTTCCAAGCCCACCAACCCGGTCTTCAGGTCGCTGTACGATTTTTACTCTTTCCACATCATGCCGGAACTGGGCGAGATCCTCGCAGGCTCACGCCAGGCCTACACCCACCTGCCCGAATCGATCCGCACCTTCCCCCTGCCGGATGAACTCAGCGAGATGCTGCGGGGCATCGGGTTTGCGCGCGTCGGCTATCGCCGCCAGACCAACGGCATCTCGGTGGTGCACGTGGCGCGCAAGGCCCCGGGGCGGGCGTGAAGCTCAACCGCATGGAGCGCTGGGTGGTCAACAGCCCCTTGCGCCTGCTGCTGCAGCGCTGGGAAATCCGGTGGTTCCAGCGGCGCCTGCCGGTTCCCGCCGGCGCCACCGTGCTTGAAATCGGCTGCGGCCGCGGGGCCGGGGCCGAGGTCCTGCGGCGCCGGCTGCGGCCGGCAGCCCTTCACGTCCTGGACCTGGACCCCGCCATGGTCGCCCTGGCCCGGCGCCGCCTGACCCGCAAAAGCGCGACCGGTGTCCACCTCTGCGTGGCCGATGCCGTCCGCCTGCCTTACAGCGCGGCGTGCTTCGACGCCGTTTTCGGGTTCGGCTTTCTGCACCACGTCCCCGACTGGCAGACGGCCGTCACGGAAATCAGCCGGGTGCTCAAACCCGGCGGCCGCTACTACCTGCTGGAACTCTATCCGCCGGTCTACGCTAACCCCCTGGTGCGCCGGCTGCTCGTGCATCCGACCGAAAACCGCTTCGACAGCCGTGCCCTGCACGCCGCCCTAAAGGCAAACGCCCTGGTCTGCCGTCAGCGCCTGGAACTCCGGCCAGCAGGCCTGCTGGCCTGCGCGGTCAAGGACTGAACCGGCGCGCGCTTTTTTATGCGCAGACAGGCCGGCCGCCTCAGTCGGCCGCGATGGAAAAAGTCGGTTCCGCTGCGAGCGGGTTCTCGCCCTGATGCGCACAACATCGCCTATGGCCACATAATTTAGGCTAAATTTACCACAACGGGGTTGCCACAGCAATCCTGGAGATTCGATCCGGCAGGTCCGAAAAGGGAGGCAGGACCCTTTAACTTACCCCCGCCCTGTTTGACGGCCATCAATGCCGGGATGGTCCTTTAAAAGCGCCATAGACCAATTAACCCGATGGCTGTGTTCGCCTGATGTTGAGGGGCTTCACCATATTGGATTGCCTTCTTCATTGACACCCTATCACCCACCTGGCATACTCGACCCCACAAAAAACACGTTCCTAACCATGCGCTCGGCCTGCAGGTCCGCCATGAACCACTCGCTGCCCGCGACCATATAATCGTAGCCGTCTGGATGTAGCTGCCGTGGAGGGTGGGAACGTAGGATCGCCGGTGCGCCTCCGGTGGAGTGGCCATGACGGGCGAACCTATCAACCGATTCCCGGTCAAGCCCTGGCCCGCGGTCCAAGCGCCGCGCGCATCGGAGACCACCGTGACCCAGCGATCCGCCCGGCGGCGCACCGCCGCCGCCCTCATCGTGGTCATCGCCCTGCTCATGCCGATGGCCGCCATGCCGGCCGTGTCCGCCAAGGAGCCCCCGTCGGCCGCCCCCACACCGATACCCATCTTCCCAGCACCGTCCTTCACGGTCGGGGTCACCGAGGACATCGACTCGATGAACCCGTTCACGGGCATCGTCTCGACGGCCCATGAGATGTACCAGCTCATGTACCCGACGCTCACGTCGAGCGCGACTGACGACTTCTCGGCGGTCCCGGGCCTGGCCGAGTCGTGGCAGGAGTCCGACGACAAGACCACGTGGACTTACAAGATCCGCCCCGGCCTGACCTGGAGCGACGGGAAGCCGCTGACCGCCCGGGACGCCGCCTACACGTTCAAGCGGATCATCGAGGGCGACTACGAGCAGACCAACTACGGCAGCTATGTCGCCAACATCACCAAGGCGGAGGCCCCCGACGACGGCACTCTGGTGCTCTCCGTTAAGCGGCCCACCCCGGTCATGCTGCGCCTGGCCGTCTACGTTCTGCCCGAGCACGTCTGGAGCGAGATCGACGGCAAGGAGGTGCGCTCCTACGCCAACGAGCCGACCGCCGACCAGCCGGTCGTCGGTGCCGGGCCGTACGTGCTTGTCGAACGCCGGAAGGGCCAGTTCATCCGGTTCCAAGCCAACCCCAACTACTACCTCGGCAAGCCGAACATCGACGAGCTGACGTTCCGCGTTTACACCAACGCCGATGCCGTGGCCCAGGCCCTGCGCAAGGGTGAGATCGACTTCGCCGACGACATGCAGGCCAACGTGTTTAACGCTGTGAAGGGGGAATCCGGCATCACCGGGGTCAACGCCACCTATTACGGCTTCAACCAGATCGGCTTCAACGTCGGCGCCGCACTGACCGATGGCACCCCAATCGGCGACGGCCATCCGGCGCTTAAGGACCCGCGGGTGCGCCAGGCCCTCAACCACGCGATCAACCGCGAGGCGCTGGTCCGCATCGTGCTGGCCGGCTACGGCACCCCGGGCAGCACGATCATCCCGCCCCTCTACGCCAACCTGCACCTGCAGCCGGCCACCCTGTTCGATTACGACCCGGAGCGCGCAGGGCAGCTCCTCGACGAGGCCGGATACCCCTTGGGCGCCGATGGCAAGCGGATGAACAAGAACGGAAAGCCGCTGAGCTTCCGGCTGCTGGGCCGCCAGGAGTCGCCGCAGTCCCGGCAGACCGTACAGTTCGTTGCCGGTTGGTTCGAGGACCTCGGCCTGACGATCGACACCAAAATCGTCTCGGAAGACACCCTGATCGAGCTCAATGGCGAAGGCCGGTTCGACATCTTCGAGTGGGGCTGGGTCGTCGAGCCCGACCCCGACTACCAACTATCGACCTTCACGTGCGCCCAGCGCTCGTCGCAGAAGGACGGCACGATCTACGCGGGGCTCTCAGACTCGCACTTCTGCAACGAGGAGTACGACCAGCTCTACGCCGCTCAAGCGGTCGAGACCGACGTGGCCAAGCGGGCCGCGATCGTCAGGGCAATGCAGCAGATCGTTTATGACCAGGCGCCCTACGCGGTCACCTTCTACTACGACAAACTGCAGGCCTACCGCTCCGACCGATTCACCGACTTCACCCAGCAACCCAAGGACGCCGGCCCCCTGCTGTTTCAGTTTGGCACCTGGTCCTACCAGTCGATCACCCCGGTGGGAGCCGCGGGTACGGGTGGCGAATCGGGCACGAACGGGGCGTCGGACGCGGACGGTGACGGTGGGCCCAACCTGGCCCTGATGGGGGGGCTGGCCGCGCTGGTCGTCGCTGGGATAGGCGTCGCGGTGGTGATCGGCCGGCGCCGGTCGGCCGGCGAGGACACCGAGTAGGGATGGGACCGGGTACGCGTTACGCCCTGCGCTCGATCGCGTCCGGACTCGGAACGCTGCTGTTTGTGGTGGTGTTCAACTTCTTCCTGTTCCGGTTGCTGCCCGGAGACCCGATCGGGCTCTATACCCGCGGCCGCAACGTGCCCCCGGAGCAGATCGCCGCCCTGCGCGCCGAGCTCTACAAACCCATCGCCGAGCAGTTCCTCACCTACCTGGCCAATCCGCTCGCGACCACGATCAACTCCGCGCGCTACAACCGGCCGGTATGGGAGCTGATCTGCGAGCGGATCGGGGCCACCCTGCTGCTGGTCGGAACCGCGACCGTGCTGGCCGCGGTGATCGGCACCTGGATCGGCATCCGGGCTGCCTGGAAGCGCGGCCAGCGGTTCGACAAGGTGTCCACCGCCGTCACCCTGACGCTTTACGCGATGCCGGAGTTCTGGCTCGGGATGCTCCTGCTCATCACTTTCGGCGTGGGCATCGGTGTACTCCCGGGCATGTTCCCGATCGGCGGGATCCGCACCCCCGGGGTGGACGCGAGCAGCCTCGCGGGTTGGCTGGACATCGTCTGGCACATGGTCCTGCCGGTGACTACCCTGATGTTCACCTACCTGGCCGAGTACGCCCTTGTGATGCGCGCCTCACTGATCGACGAGATGGGCCAGGACTACCTGACCGTGGCCCGCGCAAAGGGCCTGCTGGACCGAACTGTCCGCCGGCGCCACGCCGTGCCGAACGCGATCCTGCCGACGATCACGCTGATCTTTCTCAACCTGGGTTTCGTCGTTTCCGGGGCCATCACGGTCGAGACGGTGTTCTCGTGGCCGGGCCTGGGGCTGCTGTCCTACGAGGCCCTGCGCGGGCCGGACATCGCCCTGCTGCAGGCGATCTTCCTGCTGTTCTCCTTCGGCGTGATCGTGGCCAACATCATCGCCGATCTGCTTTACGCGGTCCTCGACCCGCGGGTGCGCTCCTGATGGGGATGCGTGGCCCGCTGCCCGGGCCCATCGCCGACGATCCGGGGCTTGCCCTCGCAACGGACGAGATCGTCATGGTGGGTCCGGCGCCGTCGATCCGGTCGATGGCGCGGGCGCGACGGAGGGCCATCCGGCGACGGGTGTGGCAGGAGTTCCGGCGCAGCCGCAGCGGCATGGTCGGGATGGTGGCCCTGATCCTGTTCGGCGCGGTCGCCATCCTGGCACCCGTGCTGTTCCCGGAGGACACGCTCGCTGTCACCAAGGCGACAGGCGGGCTCATGAGCCCGCCGAGCCCGGGATACCCGCTGGGCACCGACGAGAGCGGCCGCTCGATCCTGGCGCTCATCGTGTGGGGTGCGCGGGCAAGCCTCGTTGTGGGCCTTACCGCGACCATGATGTCGATGGTGATCGGCACCGTGGTCGGGGTCATGGCCGGGCACTTCACCGGATGGGCCGGTGTCGTGCTGAACCGGTTCCTCGACTGGTTCCTGGTGATCCCGTTCATACCCCTGGCGATCGTGCTGGCCACGGTGCTGGGCGCCTCGCTGCTGAACATCATCATCGTCATCGGCGTGACCTCGTGGCCAGGCACGGCGCGTTTAGTCCGCGCCCAGACCCTGTCGGTCAGTGCCCGGCCCTACCTCGAGCGGGCCCGCGCCCTGGGCGGCGGCGACCTGCACCAGATGACCCGGCACGTGCTGCCCAACGTGATGCCGATAGTCCTGGCCAACACCACGCTGATGGTGGCCCTGGCGATCCTCTCCGAGACGACCCTGAGCTTCCTGGGCCTTGGCGACCCGCTGCGGCCGTCGTGGGGAGCCATCCTCGACGGTGCGTTCACCAACGGGGCCATGACGGTCGGGGCCTGGTGGTACGTGCTGCCGCCCGGGCTGTGCGTGGTCGCGGTCGTGCTGGCGTTCACGTTGATCGGTCGAGCGCTGGAGGCCATCGTGGACCCGCGGCAGCAGGAGGTGCGGTGATGGGCGCCCCGCCCGCCCTGGAGTTCCGCGACGTCCACATCACCTACCGCATGCGCGAGGGTGACATCCCGGCCGTGCGCGGGGTGAGCCTGTCGCTGCCCGCCGGCTCGTCCCTGGGGATCGCCGGAGAGAGCGGCAGCGGCAAGTCCACGCTGATCTTCGCCGTGCTGCGCCTGCAGCCGAAGTCCGCACGGGTAACCGGGAAGGTCCTCGTCGACGGCGAGGACGTGATGGCGATGTCATTCAATCGATTGCGGGCGCTGCGCTGGGCCGGCGCGAGCATCGTGTTCCAGGGCGCGCTGCACGGCTTGAACCCGATCCAGCGGGTCGGCGCCCAGATTGCGGAACCGATCTCCGTGCACGAACCCAAGCTCGGCCGTACCGAGGTGGGCCGCCGCGTGGGCGAGCTGCTCGAGCAGGTGGGCCTGGCCGTCGCGCGGGGGCGGGCGTACCCGCACCAACTATCCGGCGGGCAGCGGCAGCGGGTCATGATCGCGATGGCGCTGGCCTGCCGCCCGCGGATCGTCGTGGCCGACGAGCCGACCACGGCCCTGGACCTGATGGTCCAGGCCCAGGTGCTCACCGTGCTGACCGATCTGGTCGACCAGCTGGGCCTGACGCTAGTGCTGATCTCCCACGATCTGCCGGTGCTGGCCAACACCTGCCGTCAGGCCGCGGTCATGTATGCCGGCCGGGTCGTGGAGACCGGGCCGTCCGCCGAGGTCTTCGAGCGTGCCGCCCATCCGTACTCCCGGGCGCTGGCAGCCGCTTTCCCCCGCATCGGGGACCCACGCTTCCGCTACGCGCCGGCGGGCCTGCCGGGCGACCCGCCGTTTCCCGCAGATGTGGTCCAGGGATGCCCGTTCGCACCGCGCTGCCCCGTCGCCCGGCCCGACTGCGTGACCCGGGATATCTCGCTGGAGCAGATTGCGCCTGGCCGGCTGGTTGCGTGCCGCTACCCGCTGGTCGGGTCGGCCGAACCCCGCCCCCACGCCGCACCGGCCGCAGCATCCACCGGAGAAGGCGCGTGACCACGCCCGCGCTCGCGGCCCGCGGCCTCGAGGTCACCTTCCCCGTCGGTTGGGGATCGCCCGCTCGAGCCGTCGACGGCGTGGACCTGTCGATCCTCCCCGGGCAGATCGTGGCCTTGGTCGGCGAGTCCGGGTGCGGCAAATCCACGCTGGCCCGCACGTTGCTCGGCCTGCAGCAACCCAACGCCGGACAGGTGCTTGTGGGCGGGGAGCCGCTGCCGACCTCGCGGTCCGCGCTGAAGGCCTACCGCCGGCGGGCGCAGATGGTGCTCCAAGACCCGATGGGCGCGCTAAACCCCCGGCTGACCGTCTACGAGTCCGTGGCAGAGGGCCTGCGGATCCATCGCGTCGATGGGGAGGCGGAACGGGTCCTCGGAGCGCTGGCCCGGGTCGGCCTGCGCCCACCGCAGCGATTCCTCGGGCGCTACCCGCGCCAGCTGTCCGGCGGGCAGCGCCAGCGGGTCGCGATCGCCGGAGCCCTGGTTCTGGAGCCGCACGTGCTGATCGCTGACGAGCCTGTCTCCAGCCTGGACGCTTCGGTGAGCGGGGAGATCCTCGCGCTGCTGCTACGCCTGCGCGAGCAACTGGGGCTGTCCATCCTGGTAATTACCCACAACCTCGGCCTGGCGTGGAACATCGCCGACCGGATCGCCGTGATGTACCTGGGCCGGATCATCGAGGAGGGCCCCACCGAGCAGGTGCTGGCCGATCCCAAACACCCATACACCCGGGCACTGCTCTCGGTGGTGCCGAAGATCGACCGGGTGAAGCCAATCGTGCTCGCCGGCGAGCCACCGGACCCAACGCGGGTGCCGGCGGGCTGCCGGTTCCATCCGCGTTGCCCGTTGCTGCGGTCCGGGTTGGCGGGCGCCGTCGCTGCGCGGTGCCGCCAGGTAGCGCTGCCGGTGCTGCCCGTGCAGGCCGCGCACGCCGCGGCCTGCCACGCGCTGGGATGAGACTCCGGCCCCGCACCCGCCCCGAGCCGTCGGAGCCGAAGAAGGAATGTGGGTAGAGGGGATCCTTTACTTTTGAAGTTGCTCCCCCAAAAGCCGTCTCATCCCGGCATTTAACTACCTGAAGTTTAAAAAGGAAGGGCGTCCCTATTACTACATATCCATAACAACGCCCATGAGCTCCCATTAGCCGGCGGGCGGCTGAAGCTAAAGCGTTGGGTTTCAGTTGAATCGCAGGTAATCAATAATGGTAACGCAGTTGAGCTATTTGGGCAGCATCATCAGTTATTTTGTAAACGATTCGATGTGCATCATTTATACGGCGGGACCAATATCCGGAGAGTGCGTGTTTCAGAGGTTCGGGCTTGCCGATTCCTTCAAAGGGGCTGCGCTTAATCTCATTTATTAGCGTATTAATACGCCGAAGGATTTTTTTATCGGTCTTTTGCCAATAAAGGTAATCCTCCCAGGCATGATCCGAAAAGATTAATTTCAATCAATAAGATCCCTTTCAGTGCCTTTTTCATCCTCAAGTTGAGCGATGGATTCAATCAAACGCCTGGTATTTTTCGGGGACCGCAAAAGGTAGGCTGTTTCCTCGAGTGCTGTATAGTCTTCAAGGGACATGATAACCACAGAATCGTTGGTTTTTCGCGTTATGATTACCGGAGAATGATCCTCGCAGACCTGTTCCATGGTTTTGGCAAGATTTTGCCGGGCCGCTGTGTATGTAATGGCTTTCATGCGTTACCTCCTTGTACATGTACATTGTTTTGTACAACATGAATAGTGTGTTGTCAATACGAAAGCGGCAACTCAACCTCAGTTTTCACCACCGGATATCAGTGCTAAGGGACGCCCTTCGCATTTACACATTTACAAATCGTTGCTGATTTTGCTACTAGCGGCGCATGCCAAGGCAAGCCCGGATAGATGCACCTGGGGCGCTGCACCGCATCATCGCGCGGGGAATCGAGCGTCGTGTGATCTTTTAGGACGGACAACGAGGACCGTGATGATTTCTTGCGGCGGCTGGGGGAGATCGTCTCTCAAAGCAAAACCCGTTGTTGTTATTGGGCTGTAACGGAGCTGGGCATATCGCTGACCGAACTGGCCGGCCGGCGGCTTGGGATTGCCGTGTCAACCGTTAGCGGTGCGCTCCAAGAGGTGCGCACTTCGCGGAGCGCAAAAAGCTCAGATTCACCGAGATCTTAAATGTAAAAAAATGAAGGGCGTCCCCAACTACCCCCGCCTCAGTCACGTTCGATGGGAAAGGTCAGTTCCGCCCCGAACCAGCCGATCACGCACACCATCAGAAACATCAGCAGCACCAGCAGCAGGTAAAGATACCCCGCGCCGCTCACCGGGGTGATGACCGCGGGATCGACCATGCGCCAGATGAAGAGGATGCCCATCAGGGTTAGAAGGCTCAGCGAGAGCCGTTTTTTGATGGTCACGTTGCGCATGGGGGCCGCCAGATAGTTCAGCCACCAGGTGTAGAGCCCGGTGGAGATCGCCACCATGGTAAAGGGGATCCCCAGCCAGAGGCAATGCAGGGCGGTGGCCTCGAAGGAGGCCACACCGGTGAGCAGGTAGAGCAGGGTGAAAAACGCGGTGGCGAACACGAACACAATGGGGAAATGCACCGTCATGGGGTGCGGGTGGCGCCGCAACATGGGAAAACGCTTCAGGAGGCGGGCCAGCCTTTCCGGGATTTCCAGCTCCGGCCCGGGCTCGCTCTCGGCTTTCAACACCCCGACCTGGGGAAAGCGTTCGAGCACGTCGGGCTGGTGGGGAGCGGCCTGGATATCGGTGGAAAGATCGGCCCCGGCCCGGTGGCGTTTCATGTGCAGCCCGCTGCGCCACATCTTGCTGTTGCTGACGTCGTAGACCTTGCCCTGGTAGGCGACATAGGTGGGAGCATCGTTTTCACCGTTGCAGCGGGCCAACTCCTCGGGCGTAAATTCCTTCATTGGGGCGTTCCTCCAAAATTATGCGGTTATGATCAGCTTCAGCAGCACCACCAGCAGCAGGGACATGGGATAGTAGCTGGCCCGGTTGAAGAGGGCCATGGCGCAGGCGCGGGTGGGGGTGCGAAAAAGCCGGTAGGCCGGCAGCAGCAGCAGGTACCCGCCGACCAGCAGCACAAACCCCACGAAGGGCAGCTCAAAGGGGGTTTGGGACAGCGAGAAAAGAATCAGGCTGACCCCGACGGCAATCCCTAAGGAAACCAGGATGATGCCGTTGGAGCGTTCGGTCCCGAAGCGCACCGGGATGGTCTTAGCCTTGAAACGCCGGTCCTCCTCGATATCGGTCCAGTCGTTGGGGACATTCTGACCACCGATTTCCCAGAAGAAGAGACACAGAAACAGCGTCACCACAAAAGCCGGCGCGGGCCGGGGATCGACGGCAAAGACCGCCGCTACGGCCCCCGAGGTTTTGACGGCGCCGCTGACAAGGGTGCGCAGGTGGGTCACACGCCACAGCAGGCAGTAGACCGCCTCCAGGAGGCTGCCGGCCAGGAAGATTGCCACGCACAGCGGGTTGAGCAGATAGGCCCCGGTCAGCGCCAGCCCCGCCCAGGCCAGGGCCCAGAGCAGCCCTTCGCGGAAACTCAGGAATCCGCAGGCCATCGGGTGGCGGATCATCACCGCGTCCAGGTCCGCGCCGGCGTCGCAGAAACCGCCCTTGAGGGCCTTTGCGCGGTCCGCCCGGTAGTCGATGACGTCGTTGAGCGCATACACTGCCGTGTAGCCGGCAAACGCGGTGATCACCCCCAGAACCATGACCGAAAAGGGGGGAAAGGCGCCCAGCCACAACAGCGCAGCGAAGGCCGGGGTGGTCATGTCGATCAACCCGTGGGGGGTTCGCGAAAGGGCCAGAAAGAGTTTCAGGCGCGACCAGCCGGTGTAGGCCTGGGAGAGTGATGGGGCGTTCACGGATTTCATCCTGATCCTGCTGCGGTCACGCAAAGCCACGGCAAAGAGGGGCACCTGCCCCCAGCACTGCAACGGGAACCGCAATGCCGCAGCTTGCGGAGCGAGGGTGTCCCAAACCCATGGGCTAAAGCCCGGGTTAAAAGGGCAAACGGCTGCGGCGCCACGACCGCAGGTCAAGGCGCCACGCCGCTATGAACGGGTTGCGGCAAACATCACTTCTTGAGCTTGCACTCCTTGTCCCATTCCGGGCAGGCGTCCTCCATGGGGGCGCTGTACTTGAGCATGCACTCGGAGCACTCCATATCCACATTGGGCACGTCGCCGAAGCGCTCCTGAATTTCTTCGGGGGAGAGGTGGGACACGGCGCTGCAGCCGCACTGGGGGCATGAGGTCTGGATCTTGAAGGTTTTTTTGGCGCTCATGGGTTTTCTCCTTGGGTAGTAAGGTTTCGAAAAATCTCGTCGATCCGTGCTTGCGGCAGAAGCTGCTCGGCACGCACCACTTCCTCGACCGTCCTGCCGCTGGCATAGGCGCGCTTGGCCACCGCTGCCGCGGCATCGTAGCCGATATCGGGCACCAGGCTGGTGGCCAGGGCCAGACTCTGGGCGATAAAGCCGGCGGCGCGCTCGCGGTTGGCCTGGATGCCGGTCACGCATTTTTCGGCCAGGACCCTGGCCGCGGCCGCCAGCAACTGCAGGGACTGCAACAGGTTGTGGGCCACAACGGGCAGCATCACGTTGAGCTCGAAATTGCCGGCCTGGCCGCCGAGGGTGATGACCGTGTCGTTGCCGATGACCTGGGCCGCCACCTGCAGCACCACCTCGGGAATCACCGGGTTGATCTTGCCCGGCATGATCGAGGAGCCTGGCTGCAGCGCCGGCAGCGTGATTTCGCCGATTCCGCAGCGGGGTCCCGAGGAGAGCCAGCGCAGGTCGTTGGCGATCTTGGTCAGACTGACCGCCAGGGTTTTGAGCGCGCCGCTGGTTTCAACCGCGGCATCCCGGGCGGCCTGGGCCTCGAAGTGATTGACGGCCTCCCGGAAAGGCAGCCCCGTGGCGGCCGCGATTTCAGCGATCACGCGCGCGGCAAAGGCCGGATGGGTGTTGACACCGGTACCCACTGCCGTTCCCCCGAGGGCCAGCTCCGCCAGGCGACCGGTCACACCCGCCAGGCGGTCCTGCGCCAGCGCCACCTGGCGCGCGAAACCGGAAAATACCTGCCCGAGGGTCATCGGGACCGCATCCTGCAGGTGGGTGCGCCCGATCTTGGGGACGTCGGCAAAGGCCCTGGCCTTGGCGTCAAGGGCCGCGTGAAGGCCCTTGAGGGCGGGCAACAGCTCAGCGTGCAGCATCCCGAGGGCCGCGATGTGGATGATCGAGGGAATCACGTCATTGCTCGACTGCCCCAGGTTGACGTGATCGTTGGGGTGCACCGGCTGCCGGGGGGCCTTGCGCCCGGTCAAAATTTCGTTGGCGCGGGTCGCCAACACCTCGTTCATGTTCATGTTGGTGGAGGTGCCCGAGCCGGTCTGGAACACGTCCACCACGAACTGCGCTGCCCACCGCCCGTCCCGGACCTCCTGGGCGGCGGCGGCGATGGCCTGCGCGGCATCGCCGTCCAAAAGTCCGAGCTGCCCGTTGACCTTGGCGGCGGCGCGCTTGACCAGCGCCAGGGCGTGGATCAGGACCGGCGCAAAACGGGTGCCGCTGATGGGAAAATTTTCGACCGCCCGCTGGGTCTGGGGCCCGTAGTAGGCGTCGATCGGCACGCGCACGGTGCCCATACTGTCTTCAACGTTTCGATAGGTCATGGCAGCGTCTTTCGCAATCGGAAGGCGGCCGACCCGCGCCCCCGCAACTGAAGGCCCCGGCCCGCCACCCCGGCCGACTGTCCTGTGTATTAATCGAAATGGGTGGGAAAAACAAGCCGGCAGCGTCCCATCGGGCTTTCAAATTTTGAAAGTAACCATTTCGCCCGAAGTTTCCAGCGGCGACAGCCGGTTTAGCGGGCCGATTGCCCCCGCAGGGCTGATCCGCTATAAGAGGGGGGGGTTGCCCCCCTCACCCACAAGGAGTTCCCGAT
>Ga0105107_10000364_pt1 | contig 28044 bp, 24 predicted proteins | sample PPLLaktember2015_6_FD_79335 | JGI IMG/M metagenome (GOLD analysis project Ga0105107, IMG submission 79335) | Freshwater sediment microbial communities from Prairie Pothole Lake near Jamestown, North Dakota, USA - PPLs Lake P8 Core (1) Depth... | ecosystem: Environmental > Aquatic > Freshwater >... | reverse complement strand
TCATAGCCACAGCCGAACGCGGACTGCACAGAAAGCTGCACAGTCTTTCCGGCTTTCAATGCTGCCACGGCCATGGTGATGATTCGCTCGGTCGCTTCCGCTGTCGGCATGCCGGTATTCTTGCGGCTGTGCGTCTCGCTCGCAGAAACTCCCATGCAGAACATGTCCACGCCACACGCCATTCCGCGATCGAGTCCCTTCTCGTTGAGCACGAGACCCGAAAGTACGACGCCCGGCGGCCTGGCCCCCGGTGCGGAAAGTTCACGGAACATCTGATCGGTGTCCGCCATTTGCGGCACCTTTGCCGGATGAACGAACGATCCGACCTGGATGACGTCCATCCCGGCCGCGGCGAGTGCACGGACCCATTGGAGTTTTTGTTCAGTCGGGACGGCTGCAGTTTCCATCTGCAGTCCGTCCCGCAGACCTACTTCATGCAGGACGATATGTGAGGTCATCATAGATGTGCTGCGATTGCCTCTGCTATATCCATCGTGGAGTGAGACCCTCCCATATCATACGTACGGATCCTTCCTTCTTTGATCACCGCTGCCGTTGCTTTTTCGATCTGCGCGCCTTTCCCCGTCTCACCGAGCCAGTCGAGCATCATCTTTGCCGCGAGAATTGTCGCAATAGGGTTCACCTTGTTTTGGCCCGCATATTTTGGCGCCGAACCGTGGGAGGGTTCGAACACGGCGAGCCGGTGCCCGATATTCCCGGAGCATCCGAAGCCGAGCCCGCCCACCATCTGAGCGGCAAGGTCGGAGATGATATCCCCGTAGAGGTTCGGGGCGACAAGCACATCGTAGCTGAAGGGATTCTTCATAAGCCACATGCAGATTGCGTCTACGTTGGCCTCGTCGAACTGTATCCCGGGAAATTCACGCGCCACGTGCCGTGCCTCCTCGAGAAAAAGGCCGTCGGTTGCACGCACCACATTTGCCTTGTGCACGACTGTCACTTTCCGCCGGTTGTGCTTCCGCGCGAATTCGAATGCTGCCCGGACAATCCGTTCCGATCCCCGCTTGGTGTTCACTTTGCAGGAAACGGCGAACTGATCGCCCTGCAAATCGCGGAAGGCAGTAAACGGCTTCGAAAGCTTCAACAGCATGTCTGAGAGTTCCTTAGGTACCGGAAAGAACTCGACGCCGGCGTACAGATCTTCCGTATTCTCTCTGAACACCACCAGGTCAATGCCGTCTTTGAAGTTCAGAGGATTGGCGGGAAAAGCTTTGCAGGGGCGGAGGCAGATATACAGGTCGAACATCTGACGCATGCGCACAATGGGCGAACGGTACACCAACCCCTTGCCCTTCAGCTCGGGAATAAGTTCGGCTTCGGCAGCCTTGACGGGTTTCGAGGTAATCGCTCCAAACATCGCGGCATTGACGCGCCTCAACAGGTCAATCGTCCGCTGGGGAAATGCATCCCCCTCCTTGCACCAGAATTCCCAACCGATGTCCCCGTGCACATATTCCGCGTCGAGCTTGATCCTGTCGAGGACCAGGCGCGTGGCGTCCATCACGTCTTTTCCGATTCCATCCCCGGGCAGCCAGGCTATCGTGTATTTGCTCATAGGGGTCTCGGCACTCCTTGTCGTTGCAGTTGTTCAGGCGAAGCTGTCATTGATCCGGTCGGTGACCGCGAATTTCGCATTCAGGGTCTCTCGTTTTTCCCGCAGGAGGTGCAGCCCGCGCTCGCGGTCGGCTATCAAGACATCAAGCAATTCCTTCACGTCGGGGTAGTCACACTCCGTAGCATACTGACGGTACAACGCGATGGCTTCCTGCTCCCGCTGTTCAGCCACTTCCAGCGCATTGCACAGACCTTTGCACGAATGCACGCACTTCCGCTCCATATGCTTCTCTCCTTGTTGACTCGTTCACCGCTGCGGGCATCCTGCCCCGTCAGACCATTGCCGGTTGGCCGGCAAGCTCCATTCCCCGCCGCAACGCCTGCTCGTTCAGCGGCAATAGGTTATGGTACCGTTCGGGCAGAGCCTTGCGCAGGGCCTTCATGACCGCATCGAGTTCCACGACGCGGGTTCGTTCGAGAAAAGCGCCCAGAACGATCATGTTCAGCACTTTGGTGTTGTTCAGCTTCAATGCCTCATCCCCCGCGGGGATCGGGACCACTTGGATATCCGTGCGGCTGGGGGGCGTCAGCATGCTCGTCGAGTCATAGATCAACAACCCGCCGGGCTTCACGGCCTTTTCGAATTTGTCGAGCGACGGCTGGTTCAGCGCAATGACGCTGTCAAAAGTTGTGACGACAGGGGAACTAATCCGTTCGTCAGAGACAATGATGATGCAGTTGGCCGTCCCGCCGCGCATTTCCGGACCGTACGAAGGCATCCAGGTGATTTCCTTGTTCTCGATCATGCCGGCATACGCCAGGGTCGCGCCCATCGAAAGCACACCCTGTCCTCCGAAGCCGGCGGCTAAGAGTTCATGAGTCATACGTGCATCCTTTTGTCGACATTCTGCGATTCGTTTTGTTTATTTCGGGACTTTGATGTCGCCGGGTGGATAGAAGGGGAACATATTTTCCACCAGCCACTCATTCGCCTGGAGCGGTGTCATCTTCCACCCAGAGGGACAATTGGAGACTACTTCGATGAAACATGTGCCTTTCTTTTCCTTCTGGTACTGAAACCCTTTCGTGAAGGCCTTCTTGAGTTGCCGGACGGCATTGGGAGTGTGCACGGACTGGCGCGTCACGTAGTAAACACCCGGCAACGTTGCCACAATCTCCGTCATCTTGATCGGAAAGCCTCCGGTCTCTACGTTGCGGCCGGTGGGAGACGTCGAGGTTTTCATCCCGATCAGCGTCGTGGGAGCCATCTGCCCGCCGGTCATGCCATAGATTGCGTTGTTGATAAACACGATCATGATGTTCTCGCCGCGGTTACAGGTATGGATGGTCTCAGCGGTGCCGATCGCAGCGAGATCACCGTCTCCCTGATAGGAGAAGACATACCGGTCCGGGAGAATGCGCTTGACCGCTGTTGCGACAGCGCTCGCTCTTCCGTGCGCAGTGCCCTGCATGTCGATATTCATGTAGTTGTACGCAAACACCGAGCAACCGACCGGCGCGATGCCGATGGTTTTGTCCTGAATGTCCAGTTCCTCGATAACCTCCATCAACACCCGGTGGATAACGCTGTGGCCGCAGCCGGGACAGTAATGGAACCGTGTATCGGTGAGGGTGTGCGGTTTTGCGTACACGCACTCAAGCAGTTCCTGCTCTTCGACCGTCAGATCCTGCGTAATTTCCTGAGACATGTCAGTGCGCCTCCGCCGCTTCTGGGACCTCGGTGTGGATCATCGAGCGCAATGCACTCACGACTTCATCGGGAGCGGGAATGATGCCTCCCATCCGCCCATAGAAATGGACCGGCGTACGCCCTTCGATCGCGAGACGGACATCTTCCACCATCTGCCCGGAATTCATTTCGACCACAAGCACACCCTGCAACTGCGGCGCGAGTGTCTGCAACACTGCAGAGGGGTAAGGCCACAGTGTGATCGGCCGCAGCAGCCCCACCCGGATTCCCTCCTTGCGCAGCAGCTGCACTGCGCGATGAGCAATCCGCGCAGCGAGGCCATAGGCAACAATCACGTATTCTGCGTCTTCCGTGTTCACGAGTTCATACCGGACCTCGTTTTCGGAAATCGTCCGGAACTTTGCCTGCAGGTGCCGGTTCACCTCTTCCATTTTCTCGGGCTGCATGTGGAGCGTCGTGATGAAGGTACGGGGATGTCCCTTGCCTTTTCCCGTGGTCGCCCAGGGCTTCGGCGGAATATGGTCGGCCGGAACATACTCACGGAACTCCACTTTCTCCATCATCTGTCCGAGCGCCCCATCTGCAAGAATCAGCACAGGTGTCCGGTATTTGTCGGCAAGATCAAAGGCATCATACACAAAATCCGCCATCTCCTGTACGCCGGACGGTGCGAGGACGATGAGACGGTAGTCACCGTGGCCGCCTCCTTTCACCGACTGGAAGTAGTCCCCCTGCGACGGCTGTATGGTGCCGAGGCCGGGGCCGCCGCGGTTGACGTTCACAATGAGACACGGCAGCTCTGCGCAGGCAATATACGATATTCCTTCCTGCATCAGGCTGATTCCGGGGCTTGACGACGAAGTCATCACGCGGGCACCGGCGCCTGCGCCGCCGAACACCATGTTGATTGAAGCCAATTCGCTTTCGGCCTGCAAGACAATCATTCCGCGTTTGCGCCCTTCGCCTGCGAGATATTCCAGAACTTCGGACTGCGGGGTGATGGGATATCCAAAGTAGGCCTGGCAGCCTGCGCGAATCGCCGCCTCCGCCAGCGCCTCATTGCCTTTCATAAGTCGAATGTCTCCCACGGCTATTTCCTTTCGTCGTCGATCGTCACGGTAATGTTCTGCGTCACGTTGGTGATCCGCGCAACAGGGGTCCTGCCCTTCTTCTTCTCGCGGTACACCGTGATAACGGCGTCAGGGCACACGAGCGCACAATTCGTGCACCCCGTACAGTTGTCTTTGACCAGCACTGCATAATGGTATCCCTGGGCATTGATCTTCGGCGAGAGTGCAAGACTCTCCTGAGGACATGCTTCAATACAGAGCTCACACCCCTTACAGGTTTCGATGTCAAAAGTCACTTTACCTTTTGCCATCAGCGATTCTCCTTCCTGGGCTTGGGTTCTTGGAAACGCCCGGCGGTCTGGGCTTCACCGGGTGCGGTTCAACACATGTTCAATGTCTTTGATGATGTCTTCCGGTTTTTCGAGGCCGATGGCAAGGCGGACTCCACCCGGATCCAGGCCTTTGGCTGCTTGCGCTTCAGCAGGGATTGCCGAGTGAGTCATCGACCCGGGATGCTCTATCAATGTGCGGATATTGCCGAGGCTGACCGCCAGCGTCACGCAGTACGCTTCCTGAGCGAGAGTATTGATGAATCGTTCGGCGCGCTTCAGCGCATCCTGGGGACCGGAGCTTTTCATGACGAAATATATCATGGAACCCGGCGCAAAATTCCCTTCGAAGTCCCGCATCTGCCGCCGGGCAAGCTCCGCCTGAGGGAACGACGCCAGACCCGGGTACAGCACACGCTCGACTTCCGGGCAGGTCTCCAGGTACGCAGCCACCCGCTCCGCCGTCGCCTGCATTTGCCGCATCCTGACGGCTAGCGACGGAAGTCCAACGACCAGCACGGGCCAGGCCGACTTAGGCGAGAGAATGCCGCCAAAATCCTTCCGGAACAACATCAGCTGATCATGGCTCCACCGTGGCCCGACAACCACACCCCCGGTATCCGTGCCAAATCCGCCGATTCCTTTTGTCAGGGAATGAATGACGAAATCGATGCCGAGAGCGATCGGGCGCTGGCAGAACGGTGTCGCAAATGTGCTGTCCACCACGGTGTACATCCGATCTTTGGGATCGCGGTCGGCATTGACACGGGCGGCAAGATCGGCAATCGCCTTAAGATCCACCAGCCGCATGGTGGGATTCACCGGCGATTCCATGTACAGAACCCGTGTGTGTTTTGTGATCGCCGCGGCCACTTCAGCTGTATCGCTGAAATCCACAAACCGCACGCCGATCTTGAGGCGCGGATACCAGTTGGTCATCAGAGAATACGTGCAGCCGTACAACACTTTGTGCGCAAGCACTTCGCTGCCGGAGCCGGTGAGAATCCCCAGTACCCCCGCAATCGCCGCCATCCCGCTGGCGAACGTAACTGCGATGTCACCGCCCTCAGCATACGCGAGATTCTCTTCGAGCATATCCTTGTTCGGCTCGCCGAGACGGTCGTAGATGTAGATGGGCACTTTGCGTGTCACATCCACCTCGTCCGTCGAGTGCGCGAATTCCGTGAACCCCTGAGCTCCGCGCTGCGCACTGTCGAGACGGTAGGTCGCTGAGGCGGATATGGGCGGCAACAAATGATGACTGTAGTCCCACCGGGGATCATCCATGCGGCCGTAGATCAGATGGGCTTCGATGGAGTGACTTTGATCGCTTTTGTTCTCGGGACTTTCCTTTGAAGCATCCATAGGGCACCTGATTTCGTGATGTTCGAGAGAAGCAGCACCTCTCCGTCATGCCCGCAGGAGCACATCCTCCAACGGGCGACGCGCAGTCTGGATCGGCTCGGAGAGGGAGTAGCCGAGACGCAGGAGTAGTTGTGGCGGCGCCGCGGTGCCAAGGATCTGCTGCAATTGCGTACGCAACGCAGGAACCTGGATAGGCATATTGAAGAAACTGGCGTGGAGTCCTTCGCCTGTCACCACCAGGAGCATGCGTTCGAGTAATTCACCGACCGCAACATATTGTGGAACATGGTCTTCACTGCAGAGCGCTATCAATCCGGGTGCTTCGAGGCAGAGATGCCTGTCGTGTGCAGCCCGGATTTTCCCGATGTCGATCACCCGCGCCGCCCACGGGGCTGCAGCGACAACTTTCGCGTCGAGGCCGCAGGCCTGTGCCGAAAGTCCATCCGCATGAGACATTGCATTGACGTGGAGCCAGGCGGAGACATTCCGCCGGTAATCTGCGTTTTCCAGAAGCATCCTGTCTCCCTGCGCAACCACTTCGGCAATGCGTCCGTTGCAGTCACCGTCCGTTGATGCAATCACCGTCACATCGGTCCCGCGTGCAAGGCCGCACAGCTGATCCAGAACTGCCGCCGGGATCCTGCTGAGCAGGAAAGGGTGTCTGTTGGTGTGACGCTGTGAAATGAACTCATAGAGCCCGGCCAGATCCAGCGTCTCCGGAGGACACTCACGGCATGGCGTCAGGCGGACAGAAGCAAGAGGTTCTTCGCTCGATCCACTGTAGTTGTAGATCACATTGCACATGTAGCCGGCGTGCGCCGCGGCAACGCGCAAATTCATCACGGCGGCGCCGATACTCATCATCATTTCCCTGCCGCCTGGATCTGCCGCGGGCATACGACGGGTATAATCGGCATACACATCAACACCGTCTGCAGTCACTCGGAATTTCCACGGCTGAGTGTTGTAGGTGGACGGCGCGAGCACTGCGGAGCGGAGCAGAGTCATCATCTGCCCGGTCCAACTCCCGGGGGATGTAGGGGCGTCGATCGGCCCGGCGAGCGTCGGAGCAGCCTCCACGATGGCTTTCACTCCCGGACCTTTCCGTTGCCGTCGCTTTCAATACAGATAGCATCCACCGGGCAGTCCTCCAGGGCCTCCAGCATATAATCTTCCTCGGCCCTCGTTCGTGGCTGCCGGGACACAAAATAGGTGTTGGTTTCTTTCTGGTAATCAAAATTGTCGGGCGCGATGGATGCACAATACGCACACCCGTCGCAATCCTCTGTGGTAAAGAACCGCCCTCCGACATTGCCCGGCAGGCGCCTGAGCGTTTTCGCCGCCACGACATTCATACTGCCTCCCTCATGCGTTTGATGATTGCCAGGACAAATCCTGCCATCATGACCAACGTCCCTCCCCACAACAGAATGATGAAGGGCTTTACATTCGCTTCGACCATCAGTGTTTCAGGTCGGGACGGTGTGGCATCTGCACGCTGAAATCCCACGACAATCGTGGAGGGCGACGCAGCACCCATCCCCACGTTTACCTTCAGCAGGCGTACCTCCGTTCCGAGCACCTTCGAAACAGCGGGCCGGTAGTCGGTCTCGCCGGTCTCGCGGTGTGCGAGGGCGGGATATAATGTCTCCCGGTCTTTGCCGCGTTCCACTTCCAGCACCGCTGCAATGGCTACGGTTGAGCCGGGTGCGCCCATCCCCCCCCTATCCGGGCCCATGTCAAAGCGGACAAACTTCACCCGAGCATCATTCTGCACGATCATGGCACCCTTCGCCAGTTCATGCTCTTCCGGCACCGTCCCGCCTTCCGCAGGCTCCAGAGAAACCGGCGACAAATAGAAGTCCGACGTCAGCGACGAGACAATGTCGGGATTCCGCATAATCCCCTGCTGAGGTGCTTCAAACATCACCGGAAGAATTGTGAATGTCCGCGTCCCTTCGGTGGCTGTTACGCGAAACTCGTACTTGCCGTCGGCGCGTACTGTGTACCCGTCATAGGAGAGCGTGTGGCCGAGCACCTGCACGGGTTCGTGTTGGGGCAAGCCGACGTGTGCCGTTTCATCATAAACGCCGGTGCTGACCACGCCAATTAAGAACAGCGCAATGCCGATGTGGGCCAGCTTCCCGCCGAGCAGCAGTAGGCCACCGCGGACTCCCCGTGCCCCGATGTCGACATTGACAAGGAGCGCAAAGATCGCCGTATAGACCATTGCACTCGTCAAGGGGTCTCGCATCCCCGCTGCCACAAGGACGGCGGTGATAAGGAGCGCCGCAAGGAGTGCCCTCCACGATTTCCGGAGTGTGAACCGGATGTCCTGCTCCTCCCACTGAGTGTACAGACTGATGCCGATAAGCAAACCGAGAAGGATGCCGACCGGAAGATTCGTGATGTCGTAGAAGGAGGTTTCGACGCGGGTGGTAGAGAATATCGGAAGGCTCGTGCCAAAGAGAATCACCACTGCGCAGAGCAGGAGCGCGATTGCTCCGGCACCCAGGAGGAGCTCACGCGTCAACCATCCTGTGCCGGCGTATCGAGGTGCCAGGTCGCGCATGCGCAGGACCATGATGGCGGTGCCGATAACTGCAATCGATGCAAGAAAGATGATGAGCAGGACATTCACTGATGCGCGCGCATCGGTGAACGAATGTACCGAAGCATCGCCCAGGATCCCGCTCCGGGTAAGAAACGTGCTATAGATGACAAGAAAGAACGTGACAATGGCAAGGAAGAAATTCGTCCGGCTGTACTTGCCTGTTCTCCGCTGTGCGAGAAGAGTATGCACGAGAGCAATCGCCGTCAGCCATGGGATGAGCGAGGAGTTCTCGACAGGATCCCACCCCCAGTAGCCACCCCAACCCAGGACACCGTATGCCCAATATGCCCCGAGCATGATCCCCAGTCCAAGCACGAACGCACCCATCAACACCCACCCCAATCCTTCCCGGGCAAAGGCGTCATACTCCCGTGTCCAGAGCGCTGCGACGGCCTGGCTGAACGGCACAGCCATCAGAGCAAAACCAAGAAACAGGACGGGAGGATGGATGACCATCCAGAAGTTCTGCAGCAGCGGATTGAGACCGTGGCCGTCCGTGGGGATCTGGCCCACCGGTACCCCGGGGTACGCGTCCCAGATCAATTCGAAAGGGGTTTTCACAAACACGAGGAGCAGGAGCATCGAGTTCGCGAACAGGTAGATCGTGAGCACGGCCGGCGTGGCCGACCGCGACCGCATCAACCAGAGCGCGATGAGCGACGAGCAGAGACCCCAGAAAAGGAAACTCCCTTCCTGCCCTGCGTAAAACGAAGAGAGAAGGAAATGCAGCGGGAGCGATCTGTCGCTGTACCCGTAAACGTACGCATTGCTGAAATCATGCCGGAGGAGCAACAAGACCAGGATGGCAGAGGCGATAACGACGAGTGAGACGCTGGAGAGAAGCAAGGTGCGCGGGACGGTCAACCTTTCATCCCGCGTGGATGCGGCGCGGAAATACAGCACCGCCGAGGACACTGAGGTCAACAGTGCAAGAAGCAGAACATAATGTGCAAGAACAGTCATTGGTACTCCACAGATGCTTGGGTGCCCTATACCGTTCAAGTTGCGTGCCACCAGCCGAACACCACAAACAGGCAAAAACGATTGATAGGGGGGGATTTGGGGGTTTTTGAACGCTTTTGCGCTCAACGGGATTCCAATCTCTGGGAAAACCTTTGCAGGAGTGCAAAAGCAGGAATCCCGGCCCCGCGTGTGCGGAACCGGGATCCAGTGTGCGGGAAGTGCGGACTCCCTAAACGGTCAGTGCACCGTCAGAATGTCCGTTCCAGACCAAAAACGTTAGCTTTGCCATTGATGTGGAGCGCCTGATTGGTGATCTGGCCGGAGCCATTGACAACGCCGATGTGGCAGTTGACGCAGCTGTTCAGGTTGAATGCAACGTGGCCCTTCGGAGTCACGGACTCTGCCGTGCCGTGGCAGCTCCCGCATGACGCCTCCGAGGCTCCGCCGTTCCACACCGGCGCCTGCGCAGCACCGACCATCACCGAGTCCGTGAAGAATTGTGGATAGATGGATTCGGACTTCTTCATCTGCCAGTTGCCGTGGCAATAGGTGTTGACACAGGTCAGCGTTGCCGCATTGTACGCCGGCGCGGGGTCATAAGTGCCTCCGCCGGTTTTGAGCCGCGCCAATGTGTCATTGAAGACGACCTCAGCCGGCAGCGGCGTGTCGACATGCCCCGCAGCGAACAACGACACCGGCCTCACATGGCACTCCGTGCACTTCACAGGCCTGCCCAGGATGCCTGACAACAGATGCCTGGAATGCGCGCCGACTCCTTGCGCGCTCGTCAGTGAATCACCCAGCACACTCTTGGGTGGCGCAGCGGAAAGCGGATCGCTCGCCACCGCACGGAATTGTCCGTGACAGGTGTTGCACGTCTCCGGCGATTTGGCCCCGCCGGTGTTGTCCACGTGGCATCCTGCGGACGAACAGGAGACGTTCACGACCGACCCGCCGGTATATACGTTGCCGTGACAACTCTTGCACTGGGCAAGGGGATACCCCTGACTCAACAGATAGCCCGCATGCCCGGATGCCGCGACGAATACCGTATGTGGATAGGAGGCATGGCAGGTGAAGCACGCTTTCCCGCTGCTCCCGCCGGCAAAGTCACTGCCGTGGCAGCGTGCACACTCCACGGTCTGCCAATTCATTGTCTTCAGGAATTTTCCGTGTGAGGCCGACGACGCAGGATCCAACCATCCCGGCTTGTGCGGGTAGGAGGCGTGACAGGTGTAGCATGATCTGCCGCTGGTACCGCCGTCAAAGCCTGCACCATGGCATTTCGCACAATCATTCAGCTGGCCCATGCCGAGGCGGAGGAACTTGCCATGAAAGCCGGTCGATGCGGTGTCAACCCAGCCGGCTTTGTGAGGGAAGGACTGGTGGCAGGAGAAGCAGCCCACGCCACTCGTGCCGCCCATAAACGACTTTGCGTGGCAGGTCACGCACTTTTCGTAATCATAGTTGCCAGCCTGCAGGATCGTGCCGTGGAAGTTGGCAGACGTCTGGTCGTTCCAGCCGGCTTCGTGGATTTGCGACCCTGGTGTGTTTGGTGCGGGAAGGTCATCGTTCACCGCACCGCATCCCGCAGCTCCCAGACCGAGGAGGATAGTAATGGTGGCACAACCTAGCGACCGCATCAATGCTCTCATGGATATTCCATCCTCCTTAGCCGTGGCAATAGCCGCAGAAGTTTCTCCCTTTGACCCCGTCAGGACGCGCATTGAGGTCTGTGTGGCAATTGTAGCACGTGGCACCGCTACTGGCGTGCCACACGCCGTGTTCCCCTCGCATGTACCCCGTCGGATGTGTCCGCGGGTCCGTGCCGCGGAAACCATCCCCATCGGCATGACAGGTAATACAGGTCGGGTCATTGCCCTGTGTATCGTGACAGTTCACGCAGGATTCGATGTCGCGCCGGGCGAGTTGGGCGTGACGGCCGCCGCCACTCCCGACGCCGAGCGTCGTGAAACCGGCCCCGAGGTGCCATGATGGTTTGAAGGAATGCGCTGTGATATTGTCTCCCGCCTCGTGACATTCTCCACAAAACTCCTGTGCCGCATGGCAGGTGTAGCATTCCGACGATTTTGACTTTGCATCGATGCCATGGGTGAAGCGGTAGTTCATATCGTGGGCGCGCTGCAGCGTCGTTTGCGGTACCGACGTCCCGGGGAAGACCCGCGGATTGGGATCGCTCATCAGCGGACCGTTTCCAAACTGCATGACGGCCCCCGGCGTGTGGCATTCGCCGCAGAAATTCTGTGTGTGGCAGGTCACACAATTTGTCTCCATGCCGCTCAGCCGCGTCAGGTTCTTGTGATTTCTCCTGAAACCAGCCTCAAGGTGATCCGGAGGAATCAACCCGGTCATCTGTGCGTGACAGGATTCGCAGGCGTTGCTGGCTCTCATATCATTGTGACACGTCGCGCAGGCGGTCATCGCCGGCATGTGTTCCGGACCTGCGAAATCCGCTTCGTTCAGCCCCGCATGGCATGTCGTGCACTGCACATTCAGGATGCCCACATGCTGGATGTGCGAGAACTGGATCTCGCGCACCTGAGCCGGGACCACCTGAATGTTTTCCGGATCCACGTGGCAGAAATCACACTGGTTGTTGATCTGTTCCTCGTGACAGGACGTGCAGTTGTCGTGCACACTACGGAGATTGTCGCTGGAGCGTTTGCTGGTGGTAGCGTTGGGATGACACGTTTCGCAATTCACGCCCGCGCCTTCGATGTGCGTCTTGTGGGAGAATTTCATCTGCTTGCTGTCATCAAGCTGGGGCCACCCGATCTGTGCCACCGGTCGAACCGCGAGAGCCGCCGTCACGAGCACGCCGGCCGCAACCGCCAGAAAGAAATACGAGCGCCGGATCATTGGTTGCCCTCCCCGTTGAAGAGTGAAAGCCGTTCTGCAAACCAGTACATGAGTTTCACCTGCACACGCAGGTCGCGCTGCATCAGGGTGTTGTTCAGCCATTGTCCCTGCACATCGAGCGAGAACGCAGGTGCGGGCCGCACAATGGCCCCGGCCAGAACGCCGAAGGCACTCTGACGCTCGCTTTCCCTGCTCAACCGGTACGACGCATACGAGAGACCGGCCATCGGGACGACGGTCTTCCCCCAGAACGGATAGGTGCCCTGCAGACTGACCGACTGCAGCTCTCCCGCATAGCCATCACTTCCGGAATAACTTGCACTCCCGTAGGCGCTGTTCACGCCGAGAGTCCACCGCGTGCTCTGTTCCTCTTCCGCATAGGAGACGTGCGCAACGCGGCCGAAGGCGCGGAGCATGGGTGTGAAGCCGTACTCCACCCCGCCTTCGATCTCATCCACCGCATTTGTGACGAACGCCGAGAAGATGGAATTGAAGGAAATGCGCGGAAGCCGATGGATATAGTCGCCGGTGACGGCCAGCGCACTGTTGACGTTGACGCGCACACCGCCCTGCGCCCTGGAGGTCCGCACATTCTTGAAATCATAATCGTACCGTCCGTACACGGACAACCGGTCGCGGAGCATGTAGGAAGCGTCGACGCTCCCCAGCTCTTCGGCATCCGCATCACGCACAACGAGGTACGACACCGGAGTGAATGATGTGTCGCGCGTGCGGAGCGCCCAGTAAGGGTCGCGCTCTTCCCGGCGGTTGGCGTAGCTGATGCCGACGCGGGCGTCAGGGATCAGCGTGGTGACAATCTGTCCGCCAAAGTGATAGTTCTCGTGCATGTTCTTCCTCACACCGGCAAACTCAGGCGACACGGTGGCGCCGCCGAAGCCCGTCACCCGGATCCCGCGGTTGAGGAAATAGGCCTGCGCCACGAGCCCGTCGATGGAGCCGTTGCCGACTCCCGCGAACACCAGCTGGCGGCCGAGATGCAGGTCCACGCTCTTGCCGATGTTCAGCCAGCTCAGATAGAGATTGAAGAGGCGCACCCTTCCCGCGTCACCGAACTCGCCCACGACATTTGTCGTCCCCAGGAGCGATGTGTGTAGTGCGACATCACCCTGGGCAACCGACAACTGGACAGCCTGGAAGGCACGGACCGACTGGTGCGAGGTCCCGACGGTGTCGAATTGTTCCCAGGCATAGAACGATGTCGCCAGGCGTCCCGTCACCAGTTGGGCGGCAGCAACCGCCACGCCGCTCACCAGCAGCATAACGAGACTGAGGAGGCGTTTCCCATTCATACCAATTGTCCTTTCATAACAGCCTGATCGTGATCGATCGCAATCCCGCGCTATTGACCCGAATGGCATTCGACACAGTTGGTGTCCTGCCATGTCTCCCCGATATCTTCGGGGTGCTGGAAGGGAAGGCCCGCCAGGGACATTGACTGAGGGGCGGGATCCGTCCCCTGATACAAGATGGTATGACAGCTGTTGCAATCGTTCGTGATGCGGCGCCCATCGGGGCTGACATGCTTGCCATCATGACAACGGAAGCACCCGCGGTCGGTCATGTGGCCGATATTGTTCGGGTAGGCGCTCCACCGCACCTTCATCACCGGGAAGAAATTCTTCCCATATTGCGTCTGGAGTTCAGCAACGGCGTCATCAATTTGTTCACGCTGGGTTAAAGCGACCTGCGGGTACGTTGTGGTATAGAAATCGCGCACCAGGAGAGCGATGCTGTCCATTGCCCCGGCCCTGGTCGCATACGGGTGCGTGAGAACCTCGATGCCTTTTCTCCGGATTCCGGGGAGTGTGGTGGCGATCCGTCCGACCGCCATGCTCTGGTCGACGATGCGCATCGGTGGCCGATAAATATGCGAAGGCCGGTTGTGACAGTCAATACAGTCCATGCGCAGCCTCGGGGAGGCACGCAGTTTCCCGGAATCCTCCGGTGCGCTTTCCGCCACGTACTCTGTCATTGTGCCAGAGTTCCGGTCCCGGAGCCAGACATACGGAATTTCCAGTCGCAGAGAATCCGTCGATACATACTGCACTTCGTTGGCGATGTTCATGTGCCAGTGAATACCGCCGGCAGGACCACGTTCCTCATTGCCTCCGCCGATTTTCATCATCAACCCGATTGTCCATCGTGTGTTCTGCTCGTCCGATTTGAAATATGTGTTGATGACTTTCTTTTCGCCCGAGAAATGCGACGGCCAGTGACACTGTTCGCAGGTCTCCTGGGCGGGACGCAGATTCTTGATGGGCGTCGGGATCGGCCGCGGATAGACGTTCGCCAGGACCGCATACACCTGGTACGCGCCGGAGAGCTTGGATCTGACATACCACCCAGCGCCTGAGCCCACGTGGCAGTCGACGCATTTCACGCGTGCATGCGGAGACGACTGGTACGCCGTGTACTCCGGCTCCATCACTGTGTGGCAGAGGGTACCGCAGAACGCAAGGGATTCTGTCCACTCGAATGCCCGGTAGCTTCCGTACGCGGTAAACAACAGCACGATGGATGTCACCGCGGAGAAGAAAGTGACTGCCGCACGGTGCCGTGGTTGATTCAAATCCACCGTGACCAACAGCCGGCTCGCGGGCACGCCCCTGCGCCGTCGATTCCGTTCCCTCCACACCCCCACTGCCACAGCGAGAAGCCCCAGGAGCATCGGGATGGGGAGGAGGACGTACGAAATGATTCCGATGTATGCGGGAGCGGACTCCTGGAAGACTTCGACCAGGGTCAAGAAAACAATGGAGATCAGGCAGGCCGCGGCCAGTGCAGCACCGGCCAAGCTGAGCGGGTTGTACACCAGCTCCGGAAATCTGCGCTTAGACATCAGTGACTCGTAACCTCGTGGGCCCAGAGACGGACGGAGGGGGCACGGGAGGAATGTTCCTCCCAACCACCCCCTCCTCCTGGATTATGAGAACTGCTTATTTCTTGGGAAGCGGGTGCTGAATCTTGGCCCACATCTCGGCCATCTTGAAGCCCTTGAACGTCGGGCTCTTTGCGTTATGACAGGTTTCGCATGTCTTCGATTTGTCGCCGGTGATCATACCAGCTTCAATGGCCTTCGCTTTATTTTCGGCCTTCGAGTGGAGCATCTTGAACGACGAAGCGGCGCCGTGACATGCCTCGCACGTCACTCCTTCTTTCATGCTGAAGGTTGCTTCAACATTCTTCGCCGTGCCGCCGCCCGTGACGTGACACGACAGGCACTCCGGGGCTTCCGCCGGCGGTTTCGTGAGACCCTTCTCTTTTGCGATTTTCTTGGATGCCTCAGATTCCAGCGTCTTGTACGCATTCGCATGTGCGCTCTTCTGCCAGATCACCATGGCCTCTCCCTTGTCCTTTGCCTTGTGGCACATGGCGCAGGTCTTCGTGCCGACGAACTTGTTTTCCGCAGCCGCTGTTCCGGCCAGGAAAACGAGCGCGAGTGTGAACGTCAAGACTACACCGATTGCTTTCATGAAGCGTACCCTCCAGAGATTGATGATGTCATACAAATGTACAGCAAATTGCATCAAGATTCCACTCCATCGGGCTCCGAATCTTGATGCTCCACTTCCATTTCCTTCCGCTTGATCTCCGCCAGTTCCAGCGGGTGTTCTTCCTCCATTTCCTCCTCTGTCAAAGTTCCTTTCCAGAAAGCGAGATTGATCGGGTACGTGTCGGGATTGAAAATGACAAAGTAGAAGTGCCAGACGAGGATCGCCAGCGTCGCCAACCACGCCTCATAGTAATGCACCGTCCTAGCCACATCCCACCAGAGCTTGGTGATCAGGTTGAGTGAGATGTTGTCAAACCAAAGGATCACTCCGGTCAATCCCATGACAAAGGTCCCCCAAACGAGTGCCCAGTATTCGCTCTTCTCGATGTAGCTGAACCGTCCGAACTGCGGCCTGCTCTTCGAGAATCCGAAATTGAATTTGAGGACGTGTGCCGCGTCAAGCAGATCCTGCCGGCGGGGGAGAAGATCCCGTATGAGTTCCTTGCCGCGGGGGACGAACAGAATGTAGTAGACGTGGTAGAGGCTTACAGCGACCAGGACGACCGCCGCCACCCTGTGGGCAATCCCGCGGAGGTCAAACATCCACCCGCTCAGAGAACGGATTGACGACACCCACCAGGCATCAGGATACCGCAATGCGAAACCGGTGAGGACAAGCGTAATGAAGCTCACGAGAAGGGTCCCGTGCTGAAGCCGTTCTTCGAATGTCATGCGGACGTACAGCCTGTGCGCGACGTGGGTCCGCTGCAGATCGCCCCGGCGGTAGGCAAGTTGGCGTTTGGACTTCTTCAGGAAATCCGTCAGGTTGTGGAGGAACATCCCTCCGATTACCACGAGGATCAGCGCGATGTAGGAATTCGACACGACGTAGAGCAACTGATCCTGCCCCGAGGTGGGAAGGACGTGCACCGCACCTTTGGTGAAGTTCACGTTCGCGCCCGGGTGACAATGACCGCACGTCTCGGCGAGGCGGGATACGTGGATGCGGGACGTGGAGTCCGAGGATGGCTTGATGTTGTGGACGCCATGGCAGCTTGCGCAGTTCGCAACTTCCACCGATCCGGCCCTATCGGCAAGCCCATGGTAGCTGTCTTCAAATGACTGGTACCTGTCACTGGCAAGCCCGAATTTCTGGGTGAGTTTCACCGAGGCATGGCATGGCGAGCAGACTTGTGTTGAGACGTTTGCTGCCGCGACCGGGGAGCGCACATCCGTGTGGGAGAGGATAAAATGCTCGCCGTGGCAATCCGTGCAGGCGGGAGCTGCGGAGTTGCCTTTTGCCAGTGATTGCCCGTGAATGCTGCCCTCGTACGCGTCACGGATGTCGCCATGACACTTGGCGCACGTCGTCGCAATGTTCGGTTTTGCGACTCCCGATGCGGGATCCGAGGCTTTCCGTACTTCATGTCCCGAGTGGCAGTCTACGCACGTCGCCGCAGCCTCGTTTCCCGCTTTGATGGCTTGACCGTGGACACTGTTTTCATAGCTGACGATGAAACCGGCGGATGGCCCGACTTTGTCCCGGACTTCCGGATTGTCGAGATGACAGGCCAGGCACGTGGTCGAGACATGGATGCGCGAAGTGGCTGACGATGTATCCGTGCCGGCTTTGACCGCATGTGCTCCATGGCACGCAACGCAGCCTGGCGCCCCCTTGATTCTCCGGGTGAGGGCTTTGCTGTGATCCGATAGATGGTAGCGCGCCGCTGTTTCACCATGACAGCGGACACATACCAGCTGACCGGTTTCCTTCCGGTTCTGCTCATCAAGATCGGTAATCTTGCGAATCGCGTGTTTGGTGTGGCAGTCGGTGCACCCTGCGGAAGCACTCTTACCCCTTCCGGACTTGCCGTGGACACTCTGGGAAAAGTTTGTCAGCTCGTCGCTCTGATGGCACGAGAGGCAATTCACCGGTACAATCCTGGGTGCGTGGGGCAGCTCCTGTGCGTTGAATCCCTCATGACACGCCACGCAGCCGAGACCCGCATGTGCGGATTGTGCAAACGACGGGCCGTCCACATGAAGGGAGATGGTTCTCCCTTTGCGGGTCGTGTTGAGTGAAGCGTCGCTGTGGCATCCCAGGCAGTCAGCGTCCGACTGGGCAACAGCCAGCGGGGCGCAGAGAAGTCCGAATGCACACAGCAAGACGAACTGTTTCACGGGGAATCCCTTTTCACACAGCGATTGGGGGAATTGCGGTCAATCTACATGCCAAGCTGCACCGTGCCAAATTGCCGAAATCTACAGGATATTCTCAATGAAAACCCTTATCGATTTCCCAAAAATGCGAGAAAATCCAGCCGGATTACCATGCTTGGGAACACGTTAAGAGGAATGAACGATTTCAAGAGGGGCAGGTCAGCAACTCCTCAATACGTCTGGAGATCGGCGCAATTTCAAGGGGCTTATAGAACACCGAGTCGACGTGTTCCCGGATCGCCCGATCGAGGGCCGTTTCCCTGGAGTTGTAAACGTAGAGGAGAATGATCGGGAGCTTGGGATTCAATGCGTGAAGACCCTCCACCCGTTCGATCATTTTCTGGGAAGGGACCGCGTCCACCAGGACCAGGTCTGCCGAGTAGTCCGCGACAAGCCGGTCCAGCATACCCAGGTTGGTGGTGGTAATCACGTTGAACCGGTCCTGGAATACCATGGAAAGGCTGAAACAGAAGTTCAGATCCGGGCTGTACAGGATGATGGTCTTTTTGGCCTCGCCGGATTCACCGTCCAGCGCATCCGTACGCTTCAGAGAGTCGTTATGTGGGGTCTGTTTCATTGAGCGGGATTCTGCTGTCGCTCGACCGTAAGTGGAGTTCTTGTTCCACGTCTTCGTCTTTGAAGTCGTTCTCCCGGAGCGGCCGTGGCTTCACCGTGAGGACCGGAACATGCGAGTGTCGCACGACCTTTTCGGTCACGTTGCCCATCATCATATGACGGAGACCAGTATGCCCGTGAGTTGCCATGACAATCAGGTCAATCCCTTCCTCCTCGGCAAACCGGAGTATCCCTTCCGTCGGCGCGCCCGTGCGCACGATGAGGTGCATCCGGAGCTCAGGAGGAAGATTCGTTTTCGCAAACTCTTCGAGCGCCTCCTGCGCCTCCCTCTCGGTACGGAAGTGCAGGTTCGCCTCCCGCACGTGATGTCCTTCCTTCTTGTCGATCACCAGAAGGAGATAGAGCCTGGACGCATAGAGGGTGCCGAAAGAGGCCGCATACTCCACTGCCGCAAGCGAATACGGAGAGAGATCCGTCGTGACCAGAATTTTCTTCAGGAAGATCATGGACTGTCACTGTCCTGCACAGTGTGCTGTTTTTCAATAGTTGTGCCAAAGGGGAAAGTGCGGTGGGAGGGGCAAGAGGTCCGATTTCGGCCGAAAAAACAGCGTTCTCAGCCCGGCGGCGCAGAAAGGTTTCCGAATTGTGGGAATGCCGGGGCTGAAATTCCTAACCCTGCGAAGGCACGTTCAGCTCTTCCAACTTCCTGTACAGGGAAGAGAGGCTGATCTTGAGGGCTTTTGCCGTCAGCTCTTTGTTGTACTGGTTCGTGCGAAGAACGTGACTGATGTACTGCCGCTCGAAATCGTCCACAGCCTCCTTCATGGAGCGACGTGCGTCAAAGGAATACACTGCATCCGCGCGTTGATCGAAAAAAGCAGGGAGTTCCTTCTTGGTGATGATGGAGCCCTCGGCAAAAATCACCGCTCGCTCGATGATGTTCTCCAGTTCCCGGATTTCCCCCTTCCAGGAGTGCCCGATGAGGCACTTCATGACTTCATTATCCACGCCGTGGATATTCTTGGTCATTTCTTGGGAGTACTTCGCCACGAAATGCTGGACGAGAAGGGGAATGTCATCCACCCGCTCGGAAAGCGAGGGAAGATTGATTTCGACGATGTTGAGGCGATAGAAGAGGTCTTCGCGATATCTGCCCGCCTCGACTTCCTTGTGCAGGTTTTTGTTTGTCGAGGTAATGATGCGCACGTCGACGGTTATCGGCATCGACATCCCGACCGGCGTCACTTCCTTGAGTTCGATGGCACGAAGAAGCTTCACCTGCAGGTGCAGGGGGATCTCACTGACTTCATCCAGAAAAATTGTCCCGCCGTCCGCCGCTTTGAAATATCCTTCCTTGTCCATGGTCGCACCGGTAAAAGCTCCCCTCCTGTGGCCGAACAGCTCGCTCTCGAACAGGTTCTCCACTATCGCCCCGCAGTTGACCGCGACAAACGGATGCGCGGAGCGATGGCTGTTGAAGTGAATCGCCCGGGCCACCAGTTCCTTCCCCGTCCCGCTCTTGCCGTTGATCAGCACCGTTCCGTCCGTCGATGCAACCTTCTTGATGGTGTCGAACACCCGCTGCATCGCCGCGCTCTGCCCGATCATCTGATCAAAGTTGTATTGACGGTGCAACTCGCCCCGGAGAAGCTTGTTCTCCACGGTCAGCCGCCGGCTGGACAGCAACCGGGTGATCTTCACGATCAGCTCATCGAATTCCACCGGTTTCAGGATGTAATCCACCGCACCCTTGCGGAGTGCGGCAATGGCGGTGTCGATGGATCCGTACGCGGTGATGATCACCACAAGAGTCTCCGGACTGTGCAGTGTGATCTGCTCCAGCAATTCAATGCCCTTCATCTCCGGCATTTCCAGATCGGTGATGACCAGGTCGAACGTCTGCTCGCGGATCATGTCGAGTGCAAAGCGGCCGTTCGCCGCCTCCTGGACACGGAACCCCTCCTTGGCGAGAACAAAGGAGAGAGATTCCCGTATGATTTCCTCGTCATCGACGATGAGAATGGATTCAGCCATGCGAATAGTCCTTCGGATTCAACGGTACCTGAATGCGGAATGACGTCCCCTTCCCACGTTCGCTGCTGATGGTGATATCTCCCCGGAAGCTCCTGATGATGCCGTAGCTGACCCAGAGTCCCAGACCCGTCCCCTCGCCGGCACGTTTCGTTGTGAAGAACGGCTCAAAAACCTTTGAGAGGTTCTCTGCCGGGATCCCTTCTCCGTCATCGGTGATGGTGACAAGGACGGAGTTGTCATCCCGCTCAAAATCAGTGGTGATGGTGCCGGGTTTCCCCTGCAGGGCATCCACGGAATTCAACAGAATATTGATGAACACCTGCGCCAGTTGGTCGGGGACGAGAGGCATTATGGGGATTTGGTGACGCACATTTGTTGAAAACGTGACCTGCTTGGCCTTCTTTCCCATCTTCACAATTTCCACGGAATCGGTCAGGACCTTGACGACGTTTGTCGGCTGGACCTGATAGTTGGATGGGCGGGAAAAATCCACCAGGTCGCGGATAATCTTGGTGATACGGTGCACCTGCGCCTGCACAAGTCCCAGTTTGTCCCGCGCAAATTCATCTGTGATGGTGCGCTGGAGCACCTGCACGATGGAGGAGATGGACGTCAGGGGATTGCCGACTTCATGGGCGATTCCTGCGGCAAGCGTACCAATGCTCTCCATCTTCTGCGAATGCATCAGTTGTTGTTCGAGGGCTTTCTGCTCGGTGATGTCACGGTGCGACCCGAGGTATCCCACCACCTTGCCGTCCATGTCCATGATCGGAGATATCAACAGCTGCGCGAAGATCGGCGTGCCGTCCTTGCGGCGGTTTTCAACTTCGGAATTCCACACCTGACCCGCGCTGATACTCGCCCAGACGCGGCCCCAGAACTCCTTGGTGTACTTCTTGCTGGAGATGACGCTGGGATTCTGTCCGATCAATTCCTCCTTGCTGTATCCGGTCGCCCGCTCAAAAGCCGGATTCACGTAGATCATCCGGCCCTGCGCATCCGTTATTTGGATGGGATTGACGGTATAGTGCACCACGTTGGAGAAGCGAAGAAGGTCCAGTTCCCGCTGCTTGGACTCCGATATGTCGCGCCCGAAGACGAAGAACAGCCGGTCGTCGTTCGTTTCGATGCACCGCACTGAGACAAGGACATCCATCGCCCTGCGGCCGGCCTGACGGAACCGGACTTCTGTTTCGCTGAATCCATTGATACCGCCGAGCGTGTCAAACGGTGGTTGTGTGGAGTCTGATGTGAGGAGCGCCGGAAATTTTACGGTCCCCAGCACTGTGGTGGAGATACCGGTAACCGCGCGTGCCCTGCGGTTGCAGTCCACAATTGTCAGGTCGGATCTCAGAACAAAACACATGTCCGGGACCAGATCGAGAACCTGCTGGAGTATTTCCGGTGGGAGAGCCATACGTCAGACAGAGGGAACATACCAATTTCAGCGGGGTTTTCCAAACAAAAGGCGGGCCGCACCTGCGGCCCGCCCCTGTAAATGTACCGGAAGCCCTGCGCTACGTGCCGGCGCTGTAGTCCTGATTGTACTTCACCTGTGCGGGCGTGAGCTTGTCGATCGCGTGCCCTTGCGTCCTCAGCTTGACGAGTGCGATCTCCTGGTCCTGAGTCACGGGGATATCGTGCACGCCGTTCTCGAGACGCACTCCCTTCCGGTGCAGTTCGACCAGCCGGAGTTGGGACATGAACTGGTTGGCGAACGACATATCCATCACCTCGGACGGATGCCCTTCGGCCGCTGCGAGGTTCACCAGTCGTCCCTTGGCCAGGAGGTAAATCTGACGGCCGTTCTTCAGGGTGTACTCCTCGTTGTTGTCGCGGATTTCGCGTTTCCCCTTTGACACCGCTTCGAGTTCCGGGATGTTGATCTCGCAATCGTAGTGCCCGGTGTTGCACACGATAGCACCGTTTTTCATTGACTGGAAGTGACGTTTCACGATCACATCCTTCACCCCGGTCGCGGTCACGAAGATGTCGCCGATCTTCGCGGCCTCATCCATTTTCATCACGCGGAACCCCTCAAGAGTGGCCTTCAACGCAGCGGTGGCTTTGACCTCGGTGACGATGACGTTGGCGCCGAGGCCTTTCGCCCGACTCGCCACGCCGCGACCGCAGTGACCGAACCCGGCCACCACAAGATTCTTGCCGGCGTACAGGACGCTGGTTGCCCGCAAAATGCCATCCAGCGTCGACTGGCCGGTTCCGTAGACGTTGTCGAAATCCCATTTTGTTTCGGCATCGTTGACCGCGATCACCGGATACTTCAACGCACCGTCGGCTGCCATCGAGCGGAGCCGGTGGACGCCGGTGGTCGTCTCCTCAGTCCCGCCGATGACGTACCGCTCGGCAAAATCGGGATGGTTCTTGTGAATGGTGAAAATGAGATCCGCCCCGTCGTCAAGAGTCAGGTTCGGATGGAATTTCAGCGTCTCCTCGATGCACCAGTAGAACTCTTTCACGTTCATGCCGTGCCAGGCAAAGATCGAAATCCCCCCGGCGGCCAGGGCCGCCGCCACAGCATCATTGGTCGAGAGCGGGTTGCATCCGCTCCAACTCACCTCTGCTCCCGCAGCCTTAAAGGATTTCACGAGCACCGCGGTTTCTTTTGTGACGTGCAGGCATCCAGCGATCTTGTATCCCTTGAACGGCTTCGTCCTGCTGTACTTCTCGCGAAGTGCCGTCATGACAGGCATGCGGGATTCCGCCCACTCGACGAGCTTTGATCCGTCTTTCGCAAGCTTCAGATCGCGAACTTTGTACTTGCCGGCTTTCTGGTCCATGTGTAGTATCTGCTGTTGTGAGAGTTCGTGTGTGAGAATTACTTGATGGCCTTCAGGATGACATCGACCAGGTCCAGCTTCTCCCAGCTGAAGTCCTTGTCATTCCGCCCGAAGTGCCCGTACGCGGCGGTCTTGCGATAGATCGGGCGCAGGAGATTCAGACGCTTGATGATGCCACGCGGGGTCATGTCGATTTCGTTGAGCACCACTTTCTCCAGCTCCATGTCGGGAATCCGTCCCGTGCCGTAGGTGTTCACGTGCACGGACACCGGCTCGGCAACGCCGATGGCATAGGAGACCTGAATCAGGCACTCATCGGCCAGCCCTGAAGCAACCAGATTCTTTGCCAGGTGACGCGTTGCATATGCCGCACTTCGGTCGACTTTGGACGGGTCTTTGCCGGAGAATGCACCGCCGCCGTGAGGCGCCCTGCCCCCGTAGGTGTCAACGATGATTTTGCGCCCGGTGAGGCCGGTGTCCCCGTGCGGACCGCCGATTTCGAATCGACCGGTGGGGTTGACGTGGAACACCGTGTTCTTGTCCAGCATTTCCGCCGGGATGACATGCCTGGCAACATGGCGGATCACGTCTTCACGTATCTTCTTCTGAGAGACGCCGGCGTCATGCTGCGTGGAGATCACCACCGTGTGCACCCGAACAGGCTTGCGGCCGTGATACTCGATCGTCACCTGGGATTTCGCGTCCGGCCGCAGATAGGGCATCAACTTCGGCTCTTTCTTCCGTATGTCGGAGAGGCGCTTCACAAGTTTGTGGGCGAACATGATGGGCATCGGCATGTACTCGGGGGTCTCGTTGGAGGCATAGCCGAACATCATCCCCTGATCCCCCGCCCCGCCGGTGTCAACACCGCGGGCGATATCGGCCGACTGGGAGTGAATCGACGAGATCACGGAGCAACTTTCGGCGTCGAACCGGTACTCCGCCTTCGTGTAGCCGATCTCCCTGATCACGTTGCGCACGATGTCCTGTACCTCGATGTAACCGTTGGTCGTGATTTCCCCGCCGACAAGGGCGAGGCCGGTGGTCACAAAGCATTCGCACGCAACCCGCGAATGCTTGTCCTGCGCAAGAAGGGCATCGAGTACGGCATCGGAGATCTGATCGCACACTTTGTCAGGGTGTCCTTCGGACACAGACTCGGATGTGAAGAGATACGACATGGTTTCCCTCAATTGTTAGAAGACGACGGAACAGATATCAATTAAATTCAAGTTCTGAGGAATCTCCCACATTGAAGCGCTTGTAGCTTCCCTGAACGACCGCCGCGTCGCCGATGATGGAGTTTTCGAGGAGAACCCGGCTGACGCGGGCTTGCGCGCCGATGATCGTGTTGCGCACGACCGCCTCGCTAAGTTCCGCTCCATCGCCCACAGTCGTATTCGGGCCTACGACGCAATCGCGCAGAGTCGCGGTGGGGGCAATGTACACCGGCTCGGTGATCACGACACCCGGAATCGGCCGGTATGTCGACTGTTTCTGAAGCAATGCACGGTTGGTGGAGAGCAGGGTCTCGGGTTTGCCGCAATCGTACCATCCCTCAACGTGAAATGTCTCCATGCGCTCGCCCCGGTCGATCATCAGCTGGAGCACGTCCGTCAGCTGGTACTCCCCTTTGGTGCGGATGTCGCGGGTAACGACGTCATCCAGGCAATCGCGCAATAACGGCGCGTTGGCAATATAATAGAGTCCGACAACCGCAAGATTCGTCGCAGGATGATCCGGTTTTTCGACCAATCGGGTTATGACACCGTCCTTCGTTTCGGCGACGCCGAAGCGCCGGGGATCATCCACCGCTTTCACGCCCAGCGCACTTACCGGCCGCCGCAGGACCGGACGCAGATCAACGTCAAAAATCGTGTCTCCCAGAATGATCAGGACCGGCTCTTTGTCCAACCCTTCTCTTGCGGTGTAAATCGCGTGCCCGAGACCCAACGGCATGTCCTGTTCCGCAAAATCCACGCGGAAGTCGGAATACGCCGAGCGGACGAATTCCTTGATCTTGTCGCTCATGTGCCCGACGACGATCGTTGCCGAAGTGACGCCTTCGGCAATCACTTTGTCAATGATGTGCCCGAGAATGGGCTTGCCGGCAACATTCAGCAGGACTTTGGGATGGGTAAAGGTGTGCGGACGGAGGCGTGTGCCGATGCCCGCAACCGGTATTATTGCATGCATGTAAGGTTCCCGTTCACAAAATCGCTACATTGTACGCAACTCCCGCAAGAGAAGCAAGGAAGCACGAGGGTCCTGTGACGGCCGGCACACGGGCATGCGTTGATTCTGGAGGATGAAATCCTTATCATCCCTGCGACATGTGTTGTTTCACTCACGCCAGCGTTGCATGCCCCGGAATTCTCCTCATCGCGCCACAAGCAGTCGAAAGCAGCAGCACGTCCGCACCGTACTCACACAGGATGTGGCGTTCCGCACGAGAACGACTGGACTGGAGACATGGGAGTTCGTGCACAATGCCCTTCCGGAACTGAACTTCTCGGATATCGACCCATCCACGACGTTTCTTGGACGGCACCTGGACCTGCCCTTCATGGTATCCTGCATGACCGGCGGATATGCTGAGGCCCTGCGCATCAACCGCGGCCTGGCCGAGCTGTGCGCCGCCCGGGGAATCGCCATGGGTGTCGGAAGCCAGCGGCAAGCCCTGGAGGATACCAGGTTTCACCGGTCATTCGCTGTTGTCCGGGAAGTGGCACCAGGGATTCCCGTTGTGGGGAATATTGGAGCGGCTGAAGTCGCGATGATGACAGGGCCGGCTGCGGCATTGTCCCTTGTCGCGCTCGTTCGCGCCGACGCTCTGGCCGTGCACCTGAACCCCGTACAGGAACTTCTCCAGCCAGAGGGTACCCCGGCGTTTCGCGGGGTGCTGAAGGGGATCGCGATGCTGGTTCGTGAACTCCCGGTTCCGATCATTGTCAAGGAAATCGGTGCGGGCATATCGGCCGACGTCGCACGGCGCCTACTTGACGCCGGTGTGCACTACATCGACGTGGCGGGTGCAGGAGGCACTAGCTGGGCGGGAGTGGAAATCCTGCGCCGCAGGGACCGCAAAGCCGCGGTGAGTTTGTGGGACTGGGGAATCCCGACGGCAGACGCTGTGCGGGAAGTGGCTGCCCTCAGGCATGAAAACCCTTCGCTGCATGTCATTGCCTCGGGGGGCATTGCGACAGGACTCGACGCAGCAAAGTGCTTCGCGCTTGGTGCTGATCTCGTGGCATCGGCGCGACCGGTATTGCAGGCCCTGGCGCGCGGCGGCGCTGCAGGAGCACACCGGTTTATGGACGCATGGGTGCTCGAATTGAAGAGTGCGATGTTTCTCACCGGTGCACGGACGCTGACCGATTTGCAGAGCGTTCCCCTCCGGCGGACACTACCACAATGAGCAGGCATTTTGCACGCCGCTACGACCGGCTCCGCCTCCGGGTGGATGCCTACCTGGCAACGCTGCTGCAACCGCGCGCGCCCGGCACGCTCCGTGATGCCTGCAACTACGTCCTGACCTCCGGGGGGAAACGGCTGCGCGCAGTCCTGGTGATGCTTTCCTGTGAGGCGGCAGGAGGCACGACACGCCGGGCCCTCCCGGCAGCAGCGGCAGTGGAGATCATGCACAATTTCACTCTCGTACACGACGACGTGATGGATCATGCGCCCTCCCGACGCGGACTCCCCACAGTCCACAAACGATGGGACCTGAACACGGCGCTCCTGACCGGCGACACACTCCTTGCCATTGCCTACAGCGAACTTCTGAAAACCCGGCACGACAACCTGGGCAACCTCACCCGTCTCTTTACCCGCGGAGTGTACGATGTCTGCGAAGGTCAAGCTCTGGACCTGTCGTTTGAAAAGCGCGACGATGTCAGCGTGAAGGAGTACTATGACATGATTGCGCGGAAAACGGGGCGTCTGATCACGACCTCCACCGAATTGGGAGCGTTGATCGGCGGGGGATCTCGCGGGACTCTTCGCGCCCTGAGGACCTTCGGTGACAACCTGGGGAGGGCTTTCCAACTGCAGGACGATCTGCTGGACGTTGTCGGCGACGAACGCCATTTCGGGAAGGCGATCGGCGGCGACATCATCGAAGGTAAACGCACGTTTCTGCTGTTGACCGCGCTCGAACGGACACGCGGGAGCGACCACAGGCTGCTGGAGCAGGTTGCACAACGCAAGACCGGCATACCGCGACTCCTGTCAGCCGCAGACCGCCGCTCGATGGTACGCAAGGTCCGCACCATCTATGAGGCCTGCGGCGTCATCGACGCAACCCGTCGCAGGGTGGGGATGTACACGCGGCGCGCACACCAGTCGCTCGCCGCCGTGCCGGCTTCGCCGGCGCGCGAAATGCTTCATTGGCTT
>Ga0105107_10000363_pt1 | contig 28052 bp, 22 predicted proteins | sample PPLLaktember2015_6_FD_79335 | JGI IMG/M metagenome (GOLD analysis project Ga0105107, IMG submission 79335) | Freshwater sediment microbial communities from Prairie Pothole Lake near Jamestown, North Dakota, USA - PPLs Lake P8 Core (1) Depth... | ecosystem: Environmental > Aquatic > Freshwater >... | reverse complement strand
GCAGCAGGTGTCCGACTCGCTCGGCGCGGAGATCCTGCGGCTGTGGGTCGGCGCCACCGACTACTCCGGCGAGCTCTTCATCTCCAACGAGATTCTGAAGCGCGTGGTCGAGAGCTACCGGCGCATCCGCAACACGCTGCGCTTCCTGCTCGCGAACCTCTCCGACTTCGACCCGGTGCGCGACGCGCTGCCGGTTGCCCGGTGGGTCGAGATCGACCGGTACGCCGTCGCGCTGGCCGCGCGTTTCCAGGACGAGCTGGCGGCGCACTACGACCGCTACGAGTTCCATCTCGTGACGCAGAAGCTGCAGGCGTTCTGCTCCGAGGACCTGGGCGCGTTCTACCTCGACGTGCTCAAGGATCGGCTCTACACCTGCCGGGCCGATTCGGCGCCGCGGCGCTCGGCGCAGAGCGCGCTGTGGCACATCACCACGAGCCTGCTCGGCCTGATGGCGCCGATCCTGTCGTTCACCGCCGAGGAGGCGTGGCGGGTGTTCCGCGGCAAGGCGGACGACAGCGTGTTCTTCCACACCTGGCATGCTTTCCCCCCGATTGACGACGGCGCCGGCCTGCTCGCGCGGTGGGCGGCCATCCGCGCCGCGAAGGCCGAAGTGCAGAAGGAGTTGGAGACACTGCGCGTCGCGGGCAAGATCGGAGCGTCGCTCGCGGCCGAGGTCGAAGTGCGCGCGGCGGGCGAGCGCTTCGCAGCGCTTGCCGCGCTCGGCGAGGACCTGCGGTTCGCGCTGCTCACGTCGGCGGCGCAGGTCGCGCGGGCCGCGTCGGACGCCGACCAGGCCGTCGTCGCGACCCCGAGCGCGCACGCGAAGTGCGAGCGCTGCTGGCACTACCGCGCCGACGTCGGCGCGCACGCCGCCCATCCCGGGCTCTGCGGCCGCTGCGTGTCCAACCTCGAGGGCGCCGGCGAGACGCGGCGATTCGCATGAGCCCGCCGGGCCGCCCCAAGGGCGAATCCTTGGCGCGCAGCGCTAAGGTAAGCCGATGAGCGGTCCTGCGGCGGGCATTCGACAGCTCGCGCCCTGGCTCCTCGTCGCGGCGGTGGTGGCGGTGCTGGACCAGACGACCAAGGCGGTCGTGCAGGGCGCCCTGCGGCCTGGGGCGCGCATCGAGGTGCTGCCGTTTCTGGACCTCGTGCTCGTGTTCAATACCGGCGCCGCGTTCAGCTTCCTCGCCGGCGCGGGCGGCTGGCAACGCGTGCTCTTCATTGCGATCGCGATCGCCGCCGCGATCCTGATCGTTCACCTGCTGCGACGCCATCCCGAGGAGCGGCTGTTCTGCGCCGGCCTGGCCCTGATCCTCGGTGGCGCGGTCGGCAACCTCTGGGACCGTGTCGTGCTCGGCCACGTCGCCGACTTCGTCCTGCTCCACGCCTACGGCTACCACTGGCCGGCGTTCAACGTCGCCGATTCCGCCATCACCGTCGGCGCGGCGGTACTGATCTGGGACGGGCTGTTCGGCAAGCGGGAGGGCGGAAGGGCGCGAGGGGAGGCGTAGAATCGGCGCGACCGACGCGGCGCCTATTCCACTCGAACAGCATGGAAGTCAGTCTCGCCAATCCCCGCGGCTTCTGCGCCGGCGTCGAGCGCGCGATCGCGATCGTCGAGCGTGCCCTGGCGGCTCACGGCGCGCCGATCTACGTCCGCCACGAGATCGTGCACAACAAGTTCGTCGTCGACGACCTGCGCGGCAAGGGCGCGGTCTTCGTCGAGGAGCTCGCGGAGGTGCCGGCCGGCGCGACGGTCGTCTTCTCGGCGCACGGCGTGTCCAAGGCGGTCGAGCGCGAGGCGCGCGCGCGCGGGCTGCACGTGTTCGACGCGACCTGCCCGCTCGTCACCAAGGTGCACGTCGAGGTGGAGAAGATGCTCCGCGCCGGCCGCGAGATCGTGATGATCGGCCACCGCGGTCACCCCGAGGCCGAAGGCACGATGGGCCAGGCCGAGGCGGGCATGCACCTCGTGGAGACCGTCGATGAGGTCGCGCGGCTCGCGGTGCGCGACCCGTCGAAGCTCTCCTACGTGACGCAGACCACGCTCTCCGTCGACGATGCGGCCGCCATCGTCGCGGCGCTGCGGGCGCGCTTTCCCGACATCGTCGGGCCGAAGAAGGACGACATCTGCTACGCCACGCAGAACCGCCAGGACGCGGTGAAGTTCATGGCGCCGCAGTCCGACGTGGTCATCGTCGTCGGCTCGCCGAACAGCTCGAACTCCAACCGGCTGCGCGAGGTCGCGGAGCACATGGGCGTGCCGTCCTACATGGTGGACAGCGCCGCGCAACTCGACCCGGCGTGGATCGCGGGCCGGACGCGCGTCGGGGTCACCGCCGGCGCGTCCGCTCCCGAGGTGCTCGTGCAGGAAGTCGTCTCACGGCTCAAGGCGCTCGGCGCGGCAAGCGTGCGGCAGCTCGCCGGGGTCGAGGAGCACGTCGTGTTCCCGATGCCCAAGGGGCTGCAAGCCAGACGGTAAGCCGCCGCGCGCGAGCCTGTTAGTCCCTCCCGGTGCGGCTCGCGCCGGCCAATTCGAAGCTGGCAGATCGCGGCGGCCGTCGGCAGCGTCCCGGGCTCAGCGCGGCGTCTCGTCGCCACCGGCCGTTGCGACGCCGGCGGGCGCCAACGGATGGAATTTCAGCTCGATCCAGGTCTGGCTCTTCACGGCGATTCCGCCGCGCCGGCCGGGCGAGAAGCGCGCGCCTGCGAAGGCATCGGTCGCCGCCTTTTCGAAGAAGCCCTCCGGATCGGCAACTGCGACGACCACCCGCTCGACCGCGCCGGTCTCGCTGATCAGGAGCTGGAGCACCACGTAGCCGCCGTCGGGCGGCGCCACCTGGGGAGGGGCGGGATCGACCCGGGATCGAAGCCGCGGCCGCACGTCGAGCTCAGAAGGGAGGTAGTGGATCGCATCCTGTCGCAGCCCGAAGGGCTGCGCACGGTCCTCCGCAGGCGGCCGTGGCGGGCTCGCCGGGCCGCCCGAAGCGGCCTTTTCCAGGGGGGGCACGGTGCGGGCCTCGCGCAGCGCCGGCGAGGACGGATGCGCCGCCGCCAACCCGGACGCGGCAGGTTCGACGATGCGTGCCTGCAATGGGCGCGGTGGGCCGCTCCCCTGTCCGGTCGGCGACCCCGGCGGCGCGGCGAGCAGCGCAACCGCGAGGGCCGCGTGCAGTGTGAGAGATGCGGCAATGGCGGCGGTCAACCGGACCGCCGCGGGCGTGGCATCGAACCATCCGGGGGTTGGAAGCATGTGCTGGTGCTGCGCGCAGCCGCTCGGGGCGCGACCCGCAAGAAGAAGGCCCGCGCAAGACCGAGTGGTCCGTCGCGGGCCCGTGGGCCGCCGGCATTCTCCGGCTACTGCATGAGCTCCCTCCAGGTCACACGCTTGCCGCTCGGCGCGCCCGAGCCGATCGGAACGTCTTCCTTGCCGGGAGGTTCGCCCGTGTGCTTCTGGCGGTACACGACGACCGTGCCGTCGGGCAGCTTGACGATGCTGAGGCCGACCGTCAGTCCGGTGGTCCGGTACCGCGCCTCCCCGACCGTCGTGCCCGACGGCGGCAGACCCGAGTCGATGGCGAAGAAGTTCAGGTAGCTGTACCCCCCCGGTTCGCAGGGTGTGTTGGCCGGGACGTTCGAGGCCGCGACCAGGGTGCCGAGCTGCAGCTCCATGGCGACGTTCACGCGCTCGCCGGTGTCGGGCAGGTCGGCGAACCAGCCGTTGCTCACGTCGCAACCCGCGGAACACGTCACGGTGCGGTCGCCGCCGGTCGGGAGCGTCACTTTCTGGAGCGACGTCCGAACGCTCGAGTACCCCGTCGACGCGAGCGGGTCCTTTATGGCGTAGATGCTCTGCACTTGGGTGTCGGTCACGTCGCTCACCCCGATGTACTTGCCGGTGGCGACGAAGACGAACGGCGCCGGCGGGGCACCGACCTCCGACAGCCTCGGCGCCACCGTGATGGGCTGCGGGTTGCCCAACGGGTCCGTGAGCGTCGCGAGCCGCACCGCGTCGCGGCCGGCAGGCGGCAGGATCGGGCTTCCGACCCCGTCTTTGTCGTCATTGACGTCGAAGCGCCAGAGGTTGCCCACCAGGTCCACGCCGTACACCCGCAAGGTCGTGTTGTCCACGTCCGCGTTGTTCACCCAGGCGGTGATCTTGGAAAGGCCGCTCGGCGCGGACGCGCTTCCGACCTTGGTGCCGATCTTGTAGAGGATCTCGCCCGTCATCGCATCGAGCACGTAGAGGTAGCCCTCGCCGTCGCCCGCCTGCGCCGGCGTGTTCACGTTGTTGTAGCCCGAGGTGACGAACACCACCCAGCGGCCGTCCGAGAGCTTGCTGATGACCGGGTTCCCGAACGTGTAGCCGAGGTGGCAGTCGGAGAACGCGCCGGGGCCGGTGCAGACGCTCGGCGAATGGCTGAACTCCCACAACGCTTTCGGGCTCGCGGGGTCGGTGATGTCCAGCGCGTAGTAGCCGCGCCCGCCCTTGTTCAGGCCGCCGACCAGGATGGTCTTCCACTTGCCCGCAGTCTTGTCGTAGACGTCGTCGCGGACCGGCCTGCCATCGACATAGTACTCGTGCAGGCTGGCGTAGTTGCTGTCCGCGAGCTTGTACAGCCGCGGGAGCACTGCGCGCGGGATGAACGCCCACACCTCCTCGCCGCCCGTCGCGTCAGACGCCGCGGTGAAGGCGTGCAGCATGCCGTCGTTCGCGGCCACGTACACCATCGGCGCGCGGCTGGCGACGGAGGTGGCGAATGCGGCGTACCCGCTGTCGCCGTAGTTGAACGCGGCCTTGCGCACGTACAGCGGCTGCGAGTTCACGATGTCGCCGAGCACGGACTTGCGAGGGCGGTAGAGCTTGTTGAGGTCGTTCGGGGTGAACGGCGTGGTTCCTTCCCTGCCGCGCTGGCCACGGACGAAGTTGACCAGGTTCGCGCCCCCGGCGGCCGTCTTCTGGTCGGCGGTTCCAGAGGTTCCGTCGGTCATGAGGGCGCATTGCGACAGATCCATCAGCTCGTCCTTCGCGCCGAGGGCGGTGAAGAACGCCTGCTCGGTCGAATCGAGGCCGGTCGACGCCGGTCCGGTCGGTGCGCCCGACCCGTCGCAGGCCTGCGTGTTCCAGGTGAAGTCGACGAGGTTGTCGGCCGCGCCCGGACGGAACAGCTTGATCGTGCGATTGTCGCAGGCGGCCTTGGCTTTCGCGGCGACCTTGTCCCGCGCGGACCAGACGGGCGTCGGCACCAGCTGGCCGTACGTCGGGCTGGTCGGATCGGCAAGGTCGATTTGGTGCCCGCGCAGCTCGCCGGTCCACTCCTGCGTCGTGTAGGTCGGCAGGATGATCAGGTTGTCCCCCGCCGTCGGCTCGAGGGTCGACGTCGCCGCGGCCGCTGCCGAGGAGAGGCGCGCCTGGATCTGGGTCAGCGCGGTCGTCAGCGACGAGGCGAGGCTCGTCGGGTCCGTCGCGCTGAAGTACTGGCCCCGGCCGTTAACGGCCGCGTGCCAGAGGTCGTCGATCCGCGCCTTCTGCTCGTTGGTGTTGCTGGTGTTCGGGCTGCCCGGGTTGGGGTTGGGCCAGCCCTTCACGCCGCTACGCAGGTCGGCGAAGTCGCCGACCGACTCGCTTCGATAGTTGGGGTTGAACCGGAGCTGGCCGTCGAGCCCGAGGCCCAGCGTGAAGGTCGTCATGTGCTGGTGCGGGGCGCTGTCGTCCTCGACGCCGGTTCCCGCGGAGGGCACGTTGTTGGTCATGCCCGGTCGCAGGTCGTTTTGGTAGTAGTACGCGGCGACGTCCGCCAGCGTGTTCGCGGTGCTGCCGGCGTAGGACGTGGTTGGACCGCTGTAGACGGTCCAGGCCGTCGGTAGCGAATCGCCAGAAGGCACGCAGATGTTGGAGATCGTCGCAGTGGACGAGGTGCTCGAGCTGCCGAATTGAGGAGTCGTAATTTCGCGTTCTTCGATTCGGGCCCGCTTCTGTCCGGACGGGCAGCCGCTCCCGCTGGACCGCGAGTTGGTGCGTCGCTCCACGACAACGGAGCTGGCGGCGCCCGCGTCAAGCATCGGCCGCGGCGAGATGCCGCTGTTGATATCGTTGTTCCCGATGTCGCCGGAGCCGCTGGTGCCGTTCGCCATCGTCTTGCCCTTGCCGTAGTTCCAGTAGCCGTCGGTCGTCAGGATGGAAAAGTTCTGCTGGCACGAATACAGGATCGGGTCCTCGGCCATGCCGGCGTTGATCCCGTCCTTGAGGCCGGCGTAGTGGCGCCCGACGCGGGCGAGCGCCTGCCGCAGCGGCGTGAAGCTCGTGGGAACCTGCTGGTAGAACTTGGTGTACCAGTCGGCCTTGTGCGTCGGCGCGAACGCGTCGATCTTCAGGTAGTAGCTCGACGTCACCGGGACAGTAGCGTTGTCGTCGTTACAGCTCGAGCCATTCGGGCAGATCGTGATGAAGCCCACCCGGTAGGTGTCGCTCAGCCCGTTGAACGCTCGGCCGGACGCGGTCTTCATCAGATGCATCCGCGTCCGGTAATAGCTGAACCAGTTCGCGAAGTTCTGCTCTTCGGCGCCGGACACCTCGACCTTCGTCCAGTTGCCGCTGGAGGTCGTCCAGCCGTGCTTCCCGGTGCCGTCGCCCCCGCCGCCGTCTTCTCTGCAGAGGGTGCGCTGTGCGGCCGGGTCGGAGGGCCAGGTGGCGCCGGTGAACTTGAAATAGGAGGCGCGCTGGTCGCCCCAGCTCGCCCAGTTGGGCCTGAACTTATTGCGGAGGTCAACGGTGCCCGAGGGGTCGTTCGACGGAAAGCCGTCGCGCCGGGCACTGTTAAAGGACGCGTTCGCGAACTCGGTCCCGTCGGCGTTTTTCGGCAGGAGGTAAGTAATGGCCGGGTTGTAGTAGATCGTGTTGCAGAGATGGCTCATCGACCCGACCCGTTTGTCGTCGTAGTCGTTGCCGGCGGTGTCCGACCCGAATTCGCTGCCCATACTGCCCGAGGCGTCGAGGATGAACATCACGTTCGGCGGCACCGTGGTCGTGGCCGCGCTCGAGATCGGGGAATTCGCGATGTCGGTGAGCTGCGCGATCGCCTGGGGCGGCAGCGCGAACAATGCCGCGAGCATGGCGCTCGCGATGAGCCGTTGCGCGAGCGGTTTCGGCGTACCACGATCGATGGAAGGGTTGTTCATCACACTCTCCTGCAAGCTGGCAATCGTTCCGACCTTTTGGCTCAATACACCATGGTTTGCACGTAGCTCACCGTATTCTTCGGACCTTCGATCCGCGCGGTGATGCGGTAATAGACCTGCGAGGTGCCGACGAGCGCTTTCTGGCCGGCTTCTTTCGGGCCGCCCTTGCCCGGATCGGACAGGGTCACGCATTCCTGGTTCGCCGGTGCGCCGGTTCCGGCGATGGCGCCCGAAACGGCGCACATCCGGTGGATGACGTAGCTCACCCGGTTGCCGGCCGCGTCGACCGCGCCCGCGTTGACCTGGACCGCTCGGGCCGCGTTTTTCCAGTTCGCTTCGCCCCAGGTCATCGGATTGAACGTGAGGCCGGCCGCGAGCGGCGGCTCCAAATCGTTCCACGTCGCGTAGTAGCCTTTGGCCGGATCGCGCGCTTCGAGCGTGAGCGGGCCCTGCTTCTTGAGCCAGGCGAGGCCCGACTCGCCCCCGAGGTCGCCTGCGACCGTCGCGCCCTGCCGGAAGCCGAGGTTGCCGGCGGTCAGGATCGCGCTGCCGGAGGCGCGCAACGTCGCAAGCCCCGCGAGCGTCATCGCCACGAGCACGATGAGCGCGATGAAGACCACCACGCCACGCTCGGACCGGGGCGGCGCCCAGCGACGCCGCATGGCGCCGTGAGCCGATGTCGATGCTTGAGCCTGCTTCATGGCGCGGTCCCCCAGATCATGTTCCGCAGCGGAATCACGGTCTCGTAGACGCTGTAGCGGTAACGCCGCCAGCTGTTCGCGCTGGGGGGGTCGTCGGCGCAGGCCAGCTCGGCCGCAGTCGGGGCGGTGCCGTCCACGTTGGTCATCACGAAGTTGGTGAGCGCCAGGGCGCCGGTCGCGCCGCCCGTGTACTGCGGGTTCGGGCTGCAGGCGGACTTGTCCCAGTGCGCGCTGCGCGCGAGCAGCGCCACGCGGATCGCCCGCAAGCAACGCCAGCTCCGCGACGGGTTGTCGCTGCACGGGTTGACCAGGTCGGTCGGAATCAGGCTGTTGTCCGGCGCGGTCACGGTCCACTCGTTCGCGTCGATCGACTGGTTGTTGTTCCGGTCGATGCCGTACTCGGCCTGCAGGTTGACGATGGCGTCCGCAACCTCCACCACCGGCAGTCCGAACAGCGTCTCGGAAGCGACCAGGCGGTTCGGATTCGGCTCCGCCGGAAGGGTGACCCGCCATTCCACCCGGCGCGGCTGCTTGCCGAGGTTGAGGGCGAAGCCGGCGGTCGGCGCGAAGGGCGCCGATCCGGGCCAGGCCGCGTCCTTGTTGAATCTCGGCGTGGGCGTCGCGTCCTTGGACAGCGTGTCCGCGGGCGGGCCGGGATTGAGCGTGTAGGCGGTCCTGTGTCCGATGTCGTTCGGCTGGGCGGGCGGACGATCGGTGACCTGAATGAGCGCGCATTCCGTCGTCGCCCCCGGCGTGGCGGCAGGATCACCCGTGACGACCAGCAGGTCCCCGTAGTCGAGACCGCCGCGACCGCCGCTCATGGTCTTATTCGCGCCGGTCGTGGTCCACGGCCGGGTTGTCACGAACTGGTCCGAGCTGCCCCAGACCACGCGGAGGGTGTCGGACGCGCCCGCCGCGCCCTGCACGATCTCGACCGGAAAGAGCCTGAAATCGATCGACTTGCCGGGCGGGCTCGTGTCCCACGCCCGGACCAGGCAGCCGATCTGCTTCGTGTGCGCGCCGGCAAAGCCGTAGCCGCCGAGCTGCACCTCGCGCTGCAGCTGGTACAGGGCAATCGCGCCGGCGCTCTGCGCGTCGCTGCCGTGGACGGTGGTGCGCTTCCGGTCCTCCGAAACCGCGAGCACCTGGAAGATCACGAGAATGCCGAGCAGGCCGATCACGACCCCGACGAGGATCTCGATCAGGCTCATGCCGCGGCTGCGTGGCCGCGCGGGGTATCGGGTCTGGAGTTTCGCCATCACGTGCTCCGCGCTCGGCTAGTTGACGTACGCGACCACCGTATGGCGGCGCGGAGTGGTGTCGTTGGGCGCGTTCCAGCAGATCGTGATCGTGACCCGGTTGCTCGCCCCCGTGTCGACCTGGATCTGCTGCATCGCTGCCGTGGCCCCCGGCAGCAGCGGCGCGCCGCTCGCGCCCCCGGTGTTCAGGTGATTCAACCAACTCGTCACGGCCGCGTGGGTCGCGGCGGTGCCGCTGAATGCGCAGTCCGCGGGCAATCCGGAGGTCTGATGCTCGAACGTCAGCAGCGATGCCGTGGCGCTCGCGGTGGACGTGCGATCCATGTTCACCCACATCTGGGAGAGCAGTTGGTTCGCGGAGTTCACCGCCTCGATGCGGTACTGCGCGTCGGCCACGGCGTTGACCGAGGCGGCCTGCATCGCGACCATGGCGAGGATGCCGAGCGAGAAAATGAGGATCCCGATCAGGGCTTCGAGCAGGCCCATGCCCGTTTGATAGGCTCTAGAGGCGACCATGGCGATTCCTCAGCAGGCGCGCGTGTCGTTCGGGTTGACGACCGGGTCGACGCTCGGGTCGCACATGCGCACCCGGCCGCTGGCCGTCACGACGACCCGCAGGCAGCGCATGTTTCCGCCGCTCGCCTTGCAGGTGCCGGGGTCGGGCGGCGTCACGTCGAACGCGGCATTCGCGACGCCGACGTTCGTCCGCCCCAGTCCGTCGAAGCGGATCGTGCCCGTCGCCGGCAGGCTGGTGGCGCTCATCGTGGCGTAGATGGCGGCCGGATCGTCGGTGCCGCTGCCCTCCAGGCCGGACCGGCCTTCGACGTAGGCGATCGAAACGGCGGCCGCGTCCAGGGCGCGGACCGCCCAGCCCGGCCCCGTCGCGTTCGCCGCGATGCCCGAGCCGTCCCCGGGGGCGTCGAGAGCGTCGCTCGTGAGCATGAACTCCACGGTCTGGTTGCGCCGCAACGCTTCGGAACGCGCCGTCTGCAGCCCGGCGAGGATCGAGTCGGTGGCGCCGCGCAGCCGCGAGTTCTGCAGCAGCGTCGTGAAGGTGGGCATCGCGAGCACCATCAGGAGCGCGAACAGCGCGATCCCGAACATCAGCTCGATGAGCGTGAAGCCGCGGGGGCGAACGGTCAGCATACGCCGCCCTTCTTCGTGACCCAGCACGTGGTGCTGCCGGACCAGCCGCTCAGGCCGCTGATCGTCGAGCTGCGGACGTTGGCCTGGTTGATCGTGTACGTGAACGCGCCCATCCCGTCGCCGGCTTTGCCGGTCGCGGTCACATCGTAGGTCCCGACCCCGAGGCCGGTGCAAGCGAAGTCAAAATGCTTCTTGCCGGCACTGAGCACGGTCGCATTGCAGGGCATCGATGCAGCATCCGCGCCGACGTACGTGCGGTTGTCGAGAAAGTACTGCTCCATCTTCGCGCGCGTATCGGCCAGCGTGGCGATCGCTTCGGCGATCTTGCCGCGCCGCACGTAGTCGGTGTACGCGGGGTACGCGACGGCCGCAAGAATTCCGATGACCGCCACCACGATCATCACCTCGATCAACGTAAAGCCAGCGTGTCTGCGCATGTCGGGTCCCTCTGCAAGGTGAGCGGATCTTAGGGTGCGCCGGCGCGAGCCTGAAAGGCCCGGCCGACGGTCGGAAGGTTTGCTGCGATAAGCGGCGCGGGAGGGTCGCGAGAGCGGCACAATTTCACGCCCGCGGGCGGCAATTTCGCGCATGCCGTTGGCATCGCGGTGGCGGCGCGCTCGGGTCCCTGCGCCACGGTCAGGGCGAGTTAGACACAGTACAAGTGATGCGCTAAGCTTCGCGTCATGCGAGCTGAGCCCGTTATGCGTGAGTCGGTGGCCGAGCGGTTGCGTGATCGCGGGATCGCCCCGACGCATCAACGCATCGAGATCGCCTACGTGCTGTTCGAGCGCTGCGAGCACCTTTCCGCGGACCAGGTCCTCGCGCTCGTCAATGCCCGGCATGCCGAGACCTCGAAGGCGACCGTCTACAACACGCTGCGGCTGTTCCTCGAGAAGGGGCTGATCCGCGAGCTGATCGTCGATCCCAGCCGCGTGTTCTACGATCCGAACACCACGCCCCATCATCACTTCTATGACGTCGTCACCGGTCGGCTGACCGACATCCCCGCCGACGCGGTCCGGGTCGAGGCGCTGCCTTCGCCCCCGCCCGGCACGGTGACCGACGGCGTGGACGTCATCATCCGCACGCGCCCGGCTACGGCCTGAGCGCGGGACCGGGCTGCTATACTCCGGGCCGCGCTTCGCGGTGGTCGTTCGCGCGGTGGTCGTTCGTGTTGTCAGCCGCTGGTGTAGCTCAGCTGGTAGAGCAACTGATTCGTAATCAGTAGGTCGGTGGTTCGAGTCCACTCACCAGCACCAACAAGACAGGGACTTAGGTCCCTGTCTTGTTTCACAGCCCGAAATTCATGCCGACCGCGATCTCACGATTCCGCGCATCGCGCGTGAAGAACTGCGCAACTGATTTCCGCGCGCTACGACCGGAACCGTCGGAGCATGCAAACCGGATTGCCCGCACCGACGGTCGGTCCGAGAATGTCCTACCGATCGAGCGGCAGCAACTTGAAGCGCTTGCGGTCGCGGGTGCGCAACGCGCGAAAGTGTCGCTCATCCAGGGTAAGAACTTCTCGCGTGCGATGCCGCTCGGCCAGGACGACGATCGACGCGTCGGCCAGACCGATCCGCAGGCTGGCATACTTCTCCAGGACTTCACACGCGGCGGCAACGTCGGCGGGCCCGAACGGCTCGAGCTGATACGCGCCCTTGGCGACCTCGTCGAGAAGCGCGATCTGGGCGTCGGATCCGACATGCTGCGACAGCAGATAGTCGAGCTCAGCCAGGACGAACGGCGAGAGCAGCAGGGGCGGGGAAGCCCGGGAGAGCGCTGCCACGCAGTCGGCGTGGTGGCGCTGGCTCCCGTCGATCGCCGACAGCAAGCCGCTCGTGTCGAGCAGGATCACGACTCGCCAAAGCCGGCGAGCGCTTTATCGGCCCGTTCGGCCAGGCGGGGCTTTCGGCTATTGAACAGTGGCAAGCGGGGGCGGGGCGCCGCCGTGCGCGCGGTCGCCGCACGCAGTGCCTCGCGGATCAACTCGGCCTCGCTGCACCCCCGAGCTGCTGCGGCTCGTGCGAGGGCGTGCTTCAGTTCGTCCGGTACGTATACGGTCGTTTTCTGCATGCCATACATCGTACCATACACATAAGTACCGGGCGAGGAACCTGAACGCCGGCGAGGCACAATGCGCGGGAAGGAGCATGTCTGTGGCAAGAACCCTTGACCAGGTGGTGGCGAGCTTGTCGGCGAAGCGGCGCGCGAGGATCGATCGTCGGGCGGCGAGACTGGGGCGCCGGGCGACGGGCAAGCGCGCTACCGTGCGCGCACGGCGGACGCGTGCGTTAAGGTGGCGACCAGCACGCGGGCGCATTTCACAACTCCGCGGCCGCATGCGCTACCGGTAGCGGTCGGGACGGCGTGCGAGGCGCTAGCTTTTCACAAGCGGCGGACCGATCCTGTGCGGGATCAATCGGTTGCCGCGACGAGGCGGCCGATTCGTAATCAGTAGGTCGGTGGTTCGAGTCCACTCACCAGCACCAACGACCCGGGGCCTGCTCGCGCGGGCCTTTTTCATCTGCGGCCGCTCACCAGGCCGCGGACCGGAGCGATTGTCGACTCCCCGACGTGCCCGCCGGCGGTCCGGCTCGGCGGGCCGGCGCGATGCGGAATAGTTCACGCCGCAGCGGGCTCGCCCGCCGGCCCGTCCGGCATTCCGCACCATTCGTCCGCGCCGCGATCGGCGTTGGCTCCCGAAACGGCTAGCGGACTCAAGGGCGCCGCGCGCGCGGCGCGCGCGGCGTAAGCGTCTGCGCCCGGAACCCGCTCAATTGCGACACAGTTCACACGCGCTCGCCCCCGATGGCGCGTGGATTGCTTTATCAGGTCCGGAACAACGACCCGGAGTCGAGGGCAAGCCATGATCGGGATCTTCAGCAGCACGCGGTCCGACCATCCGATGGCGGACCTGAAGGAGGCCAAGCGCCTCCTGGCCGCGCTGCCTGCCGAGCCCGACAAGGCGCTCGACGAGTTGACGCACTGGCTCGAGTCGGTCACGACCGAGGCGACCTTCAAGCCCGAGACCCGCGCGCAGCTGGTGCAGTTGATCGACGAAGCGGGCCAGGTCCCCGCGCGCAAGCTCGCGCGCGACTACCTCGGCGCCTCGCGGCTCGGGAAGCTCCAGGAAAGCAAGCAATGGGGCGTCATTCACGCCTTCTGGAAAGCGTCCGCGCTGGGGTACGTCACCTGCCTCGATGCGTACGCGACCGGCACAAAGGGCGGTGACGCGATCAAGGGCGCGGTGCCGTTGCTCGCGGTCCGTGCCCTGAGGTCGCTCGCGACGCAGCTCAAGTGGCTCTACCTGCGCTATGGGCCGCTCGACGAGCGCGTCTGGGCGATGATCAGCGGCGTCTACGCGCTCGCCGAGGCCCGCAAGCACGCCAGCACGAAGGTGACGGTCTACCCCGGCGTACCGGCGGAGTCGACCGCGGAGCAGGAGTTCCTGCGCGTGGCCATGCTCAGCGCATGCTCGCCCGACAGCCTGCTCCCGAATGAGATCGAGCTCGCCGAGCGGGTGATCGCGAGCTGGGCGCCGCGGTTCCTGATCGCGCGCGAGCACCAGCCCGAGACCCCGTACTGGATCGACCTGACCGCCGCGCAGCCGCCGGTGCGCATCGCGCGTGCGCCGCAGCCGAGCCCCGGCCTGCGCTTCTTCGGCGCGGGGGCGGCGTTCGCAGAGATCGATGCGCTGGTGCAGCAGATCCGCAACACCCGCGAGTTCCCGCCGTCGCTCGGCGTCGGCGACGCGCTGACCCACGAGGCCGCGCTCGGGGTGCTCGAGCACCTCGAGTCGTGCTGGTCGCCGAAGCTGTCCGAACGCCGCCACGCGCGCCATCGCGTGAAGTCGCGGCTGACGATCGCGTGGGGCTTCGACGGCATTCTCGAGGTGCTGGAGCCGGGCGAGTCGCTCATCTTCGACGGCGGCAACTACGAGAGCTGGATCGTCGAGAACGTCAGCGTCGGCGGATTCGGCGCGCTCGTGCCGCAGGTGCGCGGCGACTGGCTGCGGATCGGCTGCCTGCTCGCCATGCAGCCCGAGGGCGGCGAGAACTGGCTGATCGGCGTCGTGCGCCGCCTGTCGCGCCCGTCGCTGCAGCAGGCGGCGGTGGGCATTCAGACGATCGCCCGCGGCGCCGTGCCGGTGCAGCTGCGCGTCCACACGGGCCACATCGTGAGCGACGACACCGAGACGGGCATCCTGCTCAACCCGACCGCCCCGGACGGGGAGATGCAGCTGCTGGTGCGCGCCGGCGTGCACGCGCCGGGCCAGAGCTTTTCGTTCGATCTCAATGGCCGGCACACCGTGCTGCTGCCGGTCGGCGTGCCCGAGCGGCGCACCGACTACGAGCTGCTGCGCTGCCGGCACCTCGTCCGCGACGCGGCTTGAGGCACCTCCGCAGAACCTCGGTGTACCGAGGTTCTGCGCTGGGATTGGGGTCCTGCAAAAGAGGGTGTGGCCCCTTTTCCTGAGTTTCCTTACGCCAGGACGCGGCGCAGCCACGCGCCGATCGCTTCGACCTCCTCCGGCGACACCGAGTGCTCCATCGGGTACTCGTGCCATGCCACTTCATAGCCGAGCTGCCCGAGCAGGTGGCGCGACTCGCGCGCGAGCCGCGCGGGAATGACCGGATCGTGCGTGCCGTGCGCCATGAAGATCGGCACCCCTTGATTGGCCGCCGACCGCTCGGCGGGCAACGACGCGCCGAGCGGGACGTAGCAGGACAGCGCCATGATTCCGGCCAGCCGCTCCGCGTGCCGCAATCCGGTCTGGAGCGCGATCGCGCCGCCCTGCGAGAACCCGGCCAGCACGATGCGGCCCGCAGCGACGCCGCGCGCCTTCTCGCGCGCCAGTAACGCTTCGACCAGCTGCTGCGACGCGCGCACGCCGCGCTCGTCGGCGCGTCGATCGAAATCCATGCTGAGAACGTCGTACCAGGCGCGCATGACGTAGCCCTGGTTGATCGTGACGGGCTGCATCGGCGCGTGCGGAAACACGAACCGGATCGACCCCCCGGGCAGGTCCAGCGCATCGACCACCGGGACGAAGTCGGAGCCGTCGGCCCCGAGCCCGTGCAGCCAGATCACGCTCGCCGCGGGCTGCGGCCCGGTCTCGATCTCGATCGCGTCCGGCAGTGCGTTCACGCCGCACCCGCCGGATTCGGCCGTAGCGCGGACTTCGGCCGGAACGCCTTCACGACCGCTTCGTTCGTCTCGACGTACGGCCCGCCGATCAGGTCGATGCAGTAGGGCACCGCGGCGAAGATGCCGGGTACGACGGTCGCGCCGTCCGCTCCTTTGACGCCTTCGAGCGTCTCGCGGATCGACTTCGGCTGCCCGGGCAGGTTGACGATCAGCGCCTGCTTGCGCACCACCGCCACCTGCCGCGACAGGATCGCGGTCGGGACGTAGTGCAGGCTGATCTGGCGCATCTGCTCGCCGAAACCGGGCATCACCTTGTCGGCGACGGCGAGCGTTGCCTCGGGCGTGACGTCCCGGCGCGCAGGCCCGGTGCCACCGGTGGTCAGCACCAGGTCACAGCTGCGCCGGTCGACGAGGTCCGCGAGCGTCGACTCGATCACCGGCTGCTCGTCGGCGATGAGGCGCTCCTCGACCGCGAACGGCGTCGCGAGCGCGCGACCCAGCCATTCCCTGAGCGCGGGCAGGCCCTCGTCCTTGTACACGCCGCTGGAGGCGCGGTCGCTGATCGAGACGAGACCCACTTTGAGCGGGCGATCCGGCGCGGTCATGGCGCGAGATTATAGGTGGGGGATCGCGCCTCGAGCGCGGCCCCGACGAGGCGGAAGAGATCGCGATAGTGGCGCGACGCGCGGCCGGCGAGTCGGTCCTTGCGCGCCTCGCGCACGCACGCCCGCAGCTGCTGGAAGTCGGCGGCGGGGCACTCGCGCGCGAACTCGGTGAGCGCGTCTTCCTCGTCGAGCAGGCGTTCGCGCCAGCGCTCGGCGTGGTGGTGGGCGGCCGTGGCCGCGGTCGACTGCCCGTCCCACGCGTCGAAGCGCGCGCGGATCGGCGCCGGGTCGATGTCGCGCATGAGCTTGCCGATGTACTGCAGCTGGCGGCGGCGCCCCTCGCGGCTGCGGATGCGCCGCGCCTCGAGCACCGCCTCCCTCAGCCGCTCCGGCAGCGCTACCGATGCGAGTTGCTCGTCGTTGATCTCGACGAGCCGCTTGCCGAGCGCCTGGAGCGCTTCCATGTCGCGCTTGAGCTGGGACTTGCTCGGTCGTTCTTCGTTCGCTTGCATCGACGATGGCGTGAAGGGGTGCCCGTATAATAGCGCGCCCGTTCACCTCCCCACGCACCGACCGCCGATGGCCGCATCCCGCTTCACGTACGCCCGCAACGAGCTCCGCGCAATGGTCGAGGGCACCCTGCGGATCGCCCGCGCCCACGGCGCGACCGAGGCGGAGGCGGACATCTCCGAGGGCTACGGCCAGAGCGTCACGGTGCGGCGCGGCGAGGTGGAGACCATCGAGTACAACCGCGACAAGGGACTCAGCGTCACCGCCTACATCGGCAAGCAGCGCGGGTATGCGTCGAGCTCCGACCTGTCGGCGCGCGCAATCGAGGACACGGTGCGCGCGGCGCTCTCGATCGCGCGCTTCACCGCCTCCGACGATTGCGCCGGCCTCGCCGAGCCCGAGCTGATCGCGCACGCGAGCCGCGACCTCGACCTCTTCCACCCCTGGGACCTGCCGGTCGAGCAGGCCATAGTGATGGCGCGCGAATGCGAGGCGGCCGCGCTGCGCCTCGACAAGCGCATCGTGAACTCCGAGGGCGCAACCGTGTCCTGCCAGCAGTCGCAGTTCATCGCCGGCAACACCGCGGGTTTTCTCGACGGCTATCCGAGCTCGCGCCACTATCTGTCGTGCGCCGTGATTGCCGGCGAGGGCGACACGATGCAGCGCGACGACTGGTATTCGTCGATGCGCGCGCCCACCGACCTCGCGCGGCCCGAGGCGATCGGCGACTACGCCGGCCGCCGCGCGCTCTCGCGGCTGCGCAGCCGCAGGCTCGCCACCCGCGCGGCGCGCGTGCTGTTCGAGGCCCCGGTCGCAAACGGCCTGCTGCAGCACTTCGTCTCCGCGGTGAGCGGCGGCAGCCTGTACCGCAAGAGCTCGTTCCTCCTCGACAGCCTCGACACGCAGGTGTTCTCGAGCATCGTGAATCTGCGCGAGGACCCGTTCGTGACGCGCGGCCTGGCGAGCGGCTGCTTCGACGACGACGGCGTCGCTACGCAGGCCCGGGACGTGGTGAAGGACGGCGTGCTGCAGGGCTACTTCCTGGGCGTGTACTCGGCGCGCAAGCTCGGCATGAAGTCGACCGGAAACGCCGGCGGGAACGCGAACCTGATTCTCGCGCCCGGCCCGCGCGACTTCGAGGGCATGCTGCGCGAGCTCGGCACCGGCCTCCTGGTCACCGAGCTGATGGGGCAGGGGATCAACATGGTCACCGGCGACTACTCCCGCGGCGCCTTCGGCTACTGGGTCGAGCGCGGGAAGATCCAGTACCCGGTCGAGGAGATCACCATCGCCGGGAACCTGCGCGACATGTTCCGCAACGTGGTCGCGATCGGCGGGGACTCGCTCACACGCGGCTCGCGGACCTGCGGGTCGATCATCGTCGAGGGCATGACCATCGCCGGAGCGTAGTGCGGCGCCCGCATGCGGGCGGGCCATGTGGGCACTGCACCAAGCGGTACTAGACCACGCGGCGCAGCGGCGCCGGGCCGAAGAGACGCTCGGTCTCGCCCGGGTCGCACGGCGGGCAGAAGAGGTGGCCCTGCACGCCGTCGCAGCCGTTGCGGCGCAGGAACTCGAGCTGCGCCGGCGTCTCCACGCCCTCGGCGACGACGCGCAGTCCGAGGTTGCGCGCGAGCGAGATGATCGCCTGCGTGATCGCGGTGTCGTCCGCATTGCCCGGGATCTCGCGCACGAACGAGCGGTCGATCTTCAGCTTGTCGATCGGGAAGCGCTTGAGGTAGGCGAGGCTCGAGTAGCCGGTGCCGAAGTCGTCGATCGCGAGCTGGATGCCCATCGCCGAGAGCTCGGCGAGCGTGGTGGCAGTCGTCTCGGAGTGCTGCATCAGCGCGCTCTCGGTGATCTCGATCTCGAGCAGCCGCGCATCCACGCCGGTATCGTGCAGGATGGCGCGCAGCGTGTCGGGCAGCGAACGCTCGCGGAACGCGCGCGCCGACAGGTTCACCGCGATCGGCACCGACGGGATGCCCGCCTCCTGCCAGCGCCGGCTCTGCAGGCACGCCTCGCGCAGCGTCCACTCGCCGAGCGCCTGCGCGAGCCCGCCGTCCTCGGCGATCGTGATGAACCCGCCCGGCATCACCAGGCCGCGCTCCGGGTGGATCCAGCGCACCAGCGCCTCCAGCGTGCGCACCTCGCGCCGCTCGATGTCAAGTTGCGGCTGGTAATGGAGGACGAGCTCGCTGCGGCGGATCGCGCGGCGCAGCTCGTTCTCGATCGTCAGCCGGCAGTTCGCCTGCTGGTTCATGGTCGAGGCGAAGAACTGGTAGCCGTTCCGCCCGCTCTCCTTGACGTGGTACATCGCCACGTCGGCGTTCTTCATCAGCACGTCGGCCTCGCGGCCGTCGTCAGGGAAGACCGTGATCCCGATGCTCGCCGACACGTGCAGCTCGCGCCCGTCGACCGAGCACGGCGGGGCGAGCTCGTGCAGCAGGTTCTGCGCGACCGTCGCCGCGTCGTTCGGTTCGCGCACCTCCTGCAGCACGACGACGAACTCGTCGCCGCCGAGCCGCGCGACGGTGTCGCCGCTGCGCAGCGTGCGGGTGAGCCGCGCCGCCACCTCCTTGAGGACGCGGTCCCCGACGTGGTGCCCGAGCGAGTCATTGATGGTCTTGAACCGGTCGAGGTCGAGGAACATCAGCGCGACGCGCGTGCGGTGCCGCGACGCGAACACGAGCGCCTGGCGCAGGCGGTCGTGCAGCAGGTTGCGGTTCGGCAGCCCGGTGAGCGCGTCGTAGTGCGCGAGCCGCACCAGGCGCGCCTCGGCGTCGCGCCGGTGCGACGCCTCGAGCCCGAGCGCGACCATGGTCGCGACGCCGGAAGCGAAGTCGATCTCCTCGGGCTGCCAGGCGCGCGCCTCGGCGATCGCCTCCAGGCAGAGCATGCCGACGACGCGGCCGTCCAGCCACACCGGCAGGTCCAGCGTCGAGGCGATGCCGAGCGGCCGCATGTACACCGGGTCGAGCGAGCGCGTGGCCGGGTGGCTGCCGGCGTCCTCGGCCGCGACGATCTCGTTGGCGCCGATCGCGCGGAAGTACTCGCCGTGCTCCGCGGCCCCGAGCAGGGCCGGGACCGGCGCGGCGTCGGTCCCGCCGTCGGCCCGGTACACCGCCTCGCAGCGGAGCGCCCGGGCGTCGGGCGACATGCGCCAGAAGCTCGCGCGGTCGAGGCGCAGGGTGGTGCATGCGGTTGCGAGGACGTCGCGCAACGCCTGCGCGAAGTCGGACCGGTCGCGCCGCGCCAGCTCGAGCAGCTGGTTGCGGTGATAGAGCAGCCGCTCGCTGCGCACCCGCAGCTCGTCCTCGATCAGGCGGCGCTCGCCGATCTCGCTCTGCAGCTCGACGTTCTTGCGCGCGAGCGCGTGCGTGCGCTCGGCGACGCGCTGCTCGAGCTGGTCGCGCCCGCGCAGGAGCTCCTGCTGGGCCGCGCGCGCCGCGGTGACGTCCTGGACGATCCAGATGACGCCCTGACCGAGATCCTCGGGGTCGATCGCGCGGCCCGAGACGTGGCACAGGATCGTCGAGCCGTCGCGGCGCCGGTTGACCACCTCCGATTCGAAGGTCTCGCCCGACCCGATGACGGCCTCCGCGCGGGCGCCGAACGCCTCGAACGAGGCGGTGTCGGGAAACAGCACCGCGGTGCTCTGCCCGTCGAGCTCGCCGAGGCCGTAGCCGAGCAGCTCCTCCTGCTTGCGGTTGCAGCGCAGGAAGATGCGCTCGCGCGTATAGGCGATCCCGACGCTGGCGGTGTCGAAGATCGTTGACAGCTCGCGCAGCAGCCGGCCGAGCGATTCGCTCGCGTTGCGTGACTCGCTGATGTCCTCGGCGATCCAGATCGTCCCCTCGCCGGTCGCCAGCGGGTTGACCGCCTTCGCGAGCAGGCGGCACCAGAGGAGCGAGCCGTCCTTGCGGCGCAGCGGCAACTCGGTTTGGAAGGCCTCGCCCCGCGCCAGGATCGGGCCCGCTTCGCGGCCGATTGCCGCGTACGACTCGGCGTCCGGATAGAAGATCACGCCCGGCTGGCCGATCAGTTCGCCCGGGCCGTATCCGAACAGGTCCTCGGTGCGGCGATTGCAGCGCAGCACCCGGCGATCGCGGGTGAACGTGATCCCGACCGACGCGTTGTCGAGTAGTGCCCGCTGATCGAGCATCACGCGCGCGAGCTCGTCCTGCGCCAGCCGCCGCGCGGTGACGTCGCGCAGCGTGAGGATCGCCTGCTCGGGATCGCCGGGCGCGCCGAACGGCTGTACGTCGATCTCGCACCAGAACGCGGACCCGTCGCGGCGGCGAAGCAGGCGCTCGCCGTTCCATTGTGCGCCGAGCACGGTCGGCGCGGCGGCAGGGTTGGCCGGGTCGACAGCGTCGGCGGCCGGGGCCAGCAGCGCTGCCGCGGGTTCGCCCACCAGCTCGCGCTCGCGGTAGCCGAACATGCGCGCGCAGGTCGCGTTCGCACGCATGATGCGGCCGCTGCGCACGAACAGGACGCCGACCTGCGCGTGCTCCAGGATCAGCCGGCTTTCCTCGAGCACCGCGGTGAGGCGCGCTTCGGTGGCGGCGAGCGCGGTGACGTCGGTGATCGTGACGACGGCGAGCGAGTCGTCGGCGCCGGCGGGGCGCACGGTCATCAGCGCCGCGATCGACCGGCCGTCCGGGCGCACGAGCGTCCAGTAGCTCGGCATCGGCAGGGTCGACGGCGCGAAGGCCGCCCGCAGGACCCGCCGCGCGAGCACCTGCTGGGGTTTCGGGAACGAGACGACGAGCGACTGCCCGACCAGCTCGGCCTCGCTGCGGCCGACGAGCTCGCAATACGCCGGGTTCGCGCGCAGTACCACCCCGGCCGAATCGATGACCGCCATCCCCGTGCCGGCCAGTTCGAACGCGTCGACCGGCGGCCGCGTGACGGCGGGGTGGTCTCCTCCCATCCGGCGATTATAGGAACCCGGCTCGCGCAGGCCGCCATGCCGGTCGCGGCGCACTGTGGAAATCTCCCGGTCGGGCAGCGATCTTCCGTGGACGGGGCGTCGCCGGGCGCCGGCGGGGGGCGTTCGGAGGCGCGCCTTGCAACCGATTGCGTTTTCTGCGACAAAGGCGGTCCGTCGCGTGCGCGACGGGTGGAGGAGCGGGGGCGGAGTAGGCGAGAACAGCCGGCCCGCCCCGGCTTGGCTCGCCTTGGCGAGCGACGACAAGACAGAGAGGAGACCCTCGTGAAGCTCACAGCGCTGTTGACACGTATCGCCGCGGCCGCCGTTGCCGCGGCCGTCCTGGCCCCGGCCTTCGCCCAGGCCCCGGTGAAGATCGGCTACGCCATCGCCCGGACCGGACCCTGGGCCGCGGGCGCGCAGGTCACGCAGGAGCCGAACTACATCATGTGGGCCGAGCAGGTGAACGCCCGGGGCGGGCTCAACGTCAAGGGCGTCAAGCGCAAGATCGAGCTGATCGGCCTCGACGACCGCAGCGACACGGAGACCGTGGTGCGCTCCTACGAGAAGCTCATGGGCAGCGACAAGGTCGACCTGATCCTGCCGCCGTGGAGCACCGGGGCGAACTTCGCCATGATGCCGCTCGCGCAGAAGTACGGCTATCCGATGCTCTCGCCCACGGCGACCGGCCGGAAGCTGCTCGGGATGAAGAACCCGTACTTCTTCGCGCTGCTCCAGCAGCCCGACCTGATGATGGACGCGCTCGCCGAGTACCTCGTGGCGCGCAGCGCGAAGACCGCCGCGGTCGTCTACGTGGACGAGCTGTTCGGGCTGGAGCAGCTCGACGGCCTGGAGCGGGCGCTCAAGGCGAAGGGCATCCAGATCGTCGAGAAGAAGAGCTATCCGCTCGGCGTGAAGGACCTGCAGCCGGTGCTGAACGACATCAAGGCGAAGAACCCCGACGCCTTCATCGCGCTCAGCTATCCGCCGGACACGTTCCTCATCACCGCGCAGTCGAAGGCGATCGGCTTCAATCCGAAGCTGTTCTACACCGCTGTGGGCACCGCTTTCCCGGTCTATCGAGACAAGTTCGGGCCGACCGCCGAGGGCGTGATGGGGCTCGGCACCTGGAATCCGCGCACGAGCCCGGCCGCGAAGGCGTACTTCGACGCGCACGTGGCGCGCTGGAAGAAGGAGCCGGACCGCTGGGCGAGCGCCCACGCCTGGGCGGGCCTGCAGATCCTCGAGCAGGCGGTCGCCAAGGCCGGCCTCGACCGCAAGGTCCTGCGGGACACGATTGCGAACGGCGAGTTCGACACCATCATCGGCAAGATCCGCTTCAAGAACGGCGAAAACGTCTCTACCCCCGGCGTGGTGAGCCAGTGGCAGGGCGGCGAATTCGAAGTGGTCTGGCCGCCCGACCGCTCCACGAGCGCCGCGCTGTATCCGAAGCAGCCCTGGAAATAGCCGCCTCGCACCCGGACGGCTCCGCGGGGTGACCGCGGAGCCGTCGTCGCATTCGCACGGACCGCTATGGGTTTCTGGCTCGAACTCGCCGCGACCGGCCTGATCACCGGCGGGATCTACGCCGTGGTCGCCATCGGCCTCAACCTGCAGTACGGGCTGATGCGCATCATGAACATCTCGCACGGCGAGTTCCTGATGCTCGGCGCCTATTTCACGTGGCTCGCCCACACCGTGCTGAAGGTGAACCCGCTCGTTTTCGTGCCGGTCGTTGCGTTCGTCCTCTTCGTGCTCGGGCTCGTGGTCTACCGATTGTGCTTCCGCCGCATCGCGCGCACCTCGCCGTCGGTGGATGTGATCGAGGCGCGCAGCCTGCTGGTCAGCTTCGGCCTCATGTTCCTGGTGCAGAACGCCGCGTACCTCGCGTGGGGCGCGGACCTGCGCGGGTATTCGTTCCTCGACCAAACGGTCGAGGTCGGGAGCGCGCGGTTCACGGCCAACCGGCTGGTGGTGTTCGCTTTCGCCCTCGGCGCGAGCCTCGTGCTGATCGGGATCCTGCGCTATACGCTCATCGGCAAGGCGGTGCGGGCCATGATGCAGTCGCCCACCGGCGCGCAGCTCGTCGGCATCGACACGGCGGTGCTGCACCCGACGGTGTTCGGGGCAGGGCTCGCGCTCGCCGGCGTCGCGGGTGCGCTGCTCTCGATGGTGTACGAGATCTCACCCGCGATGGGCGAGCCCTACACCGTCACCGCGCTGATCGTCATCACGCTCGGGGGCCTGGGGAGCACGGTCGGCGCGCTGCTCGGCGGGCTGCTGCTCGGCGTGGTTGAAGCCTTCGGGATGCACTTCACCAGTCCCTCGCTCAAGATGCTGCTCTCCTACGGAGTGTTCATCGCGGTGCTGCTGGCGCGGCCGAAGGGGCTCTTCGCAAGATGAGCGCCCGATGAGTCTCGCGCGCATCCTCGCCCTCGTCTGCGGCGCCGGCGCCCTGCTCGCGACCCTGCCGTGGATCGCTTCGGATTTCGGTCTTTCGCTCGTCCTCACCTGCGTGATGTACGCGGGCCTCGCCGTGACCTGGGCGATGTTCTCGGGGGCGACCGGCTACCTCTCGCTCGCGACGGCGGCGTTCTTCGGGATCGGCGCCTACGTGACGGCCTGGGGGTTCGGCACGCTGCCTTACGCGATCGTCGTGCCGCTCGGCGGGCTCGCCGCGGCGGCGTTCGCGGTGCTCGTCGGCGCCGCGATCCTCCACCTGCGCGGCGCGTACTTCGCGGTGCTCACGTTCGGCCTCGGCGAGCTGGTGCGGCACGCGATCACCTACTTCGAGAAGAGCTACGCGCACACCGTCGGACGGGTGCTGACGGACGTCCCCGAGTCCTGGATCGTGTACCTGACGGTGCTCACGATCGCAATGGCGGCGATCGCCGTGAGCGCCGCGGTGCGGGCGAGCCGCTTCGGCCTGGCGCTTGCCGGGATCGGTGCCGACGAGGAGCGCGCGCAGACGCTCGGCGTGAACACGCGGCGCGCCAAGATCGCGGGCTTTGCGCTCGCGGCGTTCTTCGCCGGAGCGCTCGGCGCAGCGATGGCGGTGCGCTGGACCTACATCGAGCCCAACTCCGTGTTCAACCCGTTCATCGGCTTCCAGACGGTCCTGATCGCGATGGTGGGCGGCGCGCACACGCTGATCGGCCCGCTCCTCTCCTCGGTGGTGTTCAGCATGCTCACCGAGTTCCTGCGGCTCCAGTTCCCGTACGCGTTCCTGATCGTCCTCGGGCTGCTGCTGATCGGGCTCGTCCTGTATCTCCCGGGCGGACTCGCGTCGATCTGGCCGCTGGTCCGGGCGCGGCTCGCGGCGCTCCGCGCGAGGTCCGCGTCGCTCGAGCGGGGAGGCGCCGGTGGCTGAGCCGCTCCTCGCCGCGCAGGGGGTCAGCGTCCGCTTCGGCGGCCTGGTGGCGGTCGACGCGGTCGAGTTCGAGCTCGGCCAGGGCGAACTGGTCGGCGTGATCGGGCCGAACGGCGCAGGCAAGACGACCTTCTTTCACGTGCTTTCGGGGGTACTCGCCCCGACCGAGGGCCGGCTGCGCATCGGCGGCGAGGACCTCACCGGACGTCCGGCGCACGTGTTCGCGCTGCACGGCGTGGCGCGCACGTTCCAGACGCCGCGGGTATTCCGGGACATGACCGCCGAGCAGAACGTGCGCTTCGGCCTCGAGTTCGCCGGCCGGCGGCGCAGTCACGCGCACGACGCGTTCGACGACGCGCGCTCGATCCTCGGCTTCGTCGGGCTCGGGGATGCGGCCGCGCTGCTCGCCGGCGCGCTCACGCCCTCGCGGCAGCGGCTGCTCGAGATCGGCATGGCCCTCGGGGCGCGACCGCAGATCCTGCTCCTCGACGAGGTGGCGGCGGGGCTCACCGAGTCCGAAGTCGAGGCCACGGCACAGCTCATCCGACGCGTGCGCGACGAGCTCGGGCTCGGGGTGATCTGGATCGAGCACGCCGTGCGTGCGCTCATGAACTGCGTGGAGCGCGTCGCGGTGCTGCACCAGGGCCGCAAGATCGCGGACGGCCTGCCGCAGGCGGTGGCCCAGGATCCCGCGGTGGTCGAGGCCTACTTGGGAGATTCAGTCGCATGAGCGCCGCACTGTCGGTGCGCGGGCTCTCCGCAGGCTACGGCGGCATCCGGATCCTCGACGCCATCGATCTCGAGGCGCCGGCGGGACAGCTGACCGTCGTCGTTGGACCGAACGGCGCGGGCAAGACCACGCTGCTCCGGGCGCTCTCGGGGCTCATCCCGCGCGAAGGCGAGGTCGAGTTCGACGGTGCGCCGCTGCCGTCCGAGCCGGCGGCGATCGTGGCGCGCGGCCTCGCGCTGGTCCCCGAGGGGCGGCAGCTGTTTCCGCAGATGTCGGTGCGCGAGAACCTCGAGCTCGGCGGCTACCTCGCGTCGCGCGGCGAGCGCGCGGCCCGCATGGAGCGGGTCTTCGCAGCGTTCCCGAAGCTCGCGGAGCGCCGCGACCAGCTTGCGGGAACAATGAGCGGCGGCGAGCAGCAGATGCTCGCGGTGGGACGCGCGCTGATGGGCGAGCCGCGCCTGCTCATGCTCGACGAGCCCTCGCTCGGGCTCGCGCCGCGGATGCTCGACGAGCTGCTCGGCATGGTCAAGCGGATCTGCGACGGCGGCACGACCGTGCTGCTCGTCGAGCAGAACGTCGCGCGGGCGCTCGCGATCGCCGAGCACGCCTATGTCATCGAACGCGGGCGCGTGGTGCTGAGCGGGCCGGCGCGGCAGGTGCTTGAATCGGCGCACCTCCGCGAGGCCTACCTCGGCGCGCACGCGGCCAAGGGCACGGAATCACTGAAGGGGAGACTGTTCATGACGGCACAGCAGACCACGGCAGTAACGATCGCATCGGAGAACGCGTGGAAGGGCAAGCTGTTCTCCAACGGCTGGCAGGTCGCCAAGGGCGGCGCGCGCGACGTGATCGAGCCGGCGACCGGCAAGGTCCTCACGACCGTCGGCCTCGCCGACGCCGAGGACGTGCGCGCGGCGTGCAAGGCTGCCGCTGCCGCGCAGGTCGCGTGGGCCGCGACGCCCGCCGACCAGCGCGCGGCGGTGCTGCGCCGCGCCGCCCAGTTCCTCGAGGCGAACGCGGACGCGCTGCGCCCGTGGATCGTGCGTGAGACCGGGGCGATCCCGCCGAAGGCGGATTTCGAGCTGCACTTCGTCACCAGCATCCTGATCGAGGCCGCGGCGATCGCGACGCAGCCGCCGGGGTTGATGCTGCCGAGCGGCGCGAAGCGGATGAGCTTCGCGCGCCGCGTGCCGCACGGTGTCGTGGGCGTGATCTCGCCGTTCAACTTCCCTCTGATCCTGTCCACGCGCGCCGTTGCGCCGGCGCTCGCGCTCGGCAACGCAGTCGTGCTCAAGCCCGATCCCCAGACGCCGGTTACGGGTGGCTTCATGCTCGCGCGGCTGTTCGAGGCAGCGGGGCTCCCGACCGGGCTGCTGCACGTGCTGCCGGGGGGCGCGGCGACCGGCGAGGCGCTGGTCAGCGATCCGGACGTGCGCATGATCTCGTTCACCGGCTCGACCGCAGCCGGCCGGCGCGTGGGCGAGCTGGCGAGCAAGCACCTGAAGAAGGTCACGCTCGAGCTCGGCGGCAAGAACTCGACCATCGTCCTAGACGACGCCGACCTCGACGTCGCCGCCTCGAGCGTCGCCTGGAGCGCGTACCTGCACCAGGGCCAGATCTGCATGGCGACCGGCACCGTGCTCGCGCATCGCAAGGTCGCGCGCGACCTCACCGAGCGCCTGGTCGACAAGGCGAAGAAGCTGCCGGTGGGCGACCCGAACAGCGCGCAGTGCGCGCTCGGGCCGCTCATCAACGAGCGCCAGCTCGAGCGCGTGGACGGCATCGTGAAGGACGCGGTGGCAAAGGGCGCGGTCTTGCGCGTCGGCGGCACCTACGACCGGCTCTTCTACCAGCCGACCGTGCTCGAGGACGTGAAGCCCGGCATGCGGGTGCTCGACGAGGAGGTGTTCGGCCCGGTGATCGCGGTCGTGCCGTTCGACACGGACGAAGAGGCGATTGCGCTCAACAACGGCACCGAGTATGGGCTCTCGGCCGGCGTCATCACCCAGTCGCTGGAGCGGGCGATGCACTTCGCCAGCCGGCTCAAGACGGGCATCATCCACGTCAACGACCAGACCGTCGCGGACGAGCCGTGGGCGCCGTTCGGCGGCACCGGCGCCTCCGGCAACGGCGGTCGCCACGGCGGCCCGGCCAACTGGGAGGAGTTCACCCAGTGGCAGTGGGTGACGATCCAGGATCGGGCGACGCCGTATCCCTTTTGACGCGGGCGGGGCGAAGGGGAAAGCGCCGCGGCGGGCGGCGGCCGTCGCCGCCGCCCGACAAGACCGCTTGTAACATGACCGCGTGTAAACGCCGCGCCGCGCCGCGGCGTTCTCTCCTCTGGGGCGCCAGGCCCGGGAACGATCGGGATTCCCAATGGTCGATGCTAAACTCTGCGCCCTTCGCCGGCCCGGCCGGCCCATCGCCCAAGGGAGAAGGTCTTGAAGTCCACCACGCTTGTCCGCCGG
>Ga0105107_10000362_pt1 | contig 28060 bp, 24 predicted proteins | sample PPLLaktember2015_6_FD_79335 | JGI IMG/M metagenome (GOLD analysis project Ga0105107, IMG submission 79335) | Freshwater sediment microbial communities from Prairie Pothole Lake near Jamestown, North Dakota, USA - PPLs Lake P8 Core (1) Depth... | ecosystem: Environmental > Aquatic > Freshwater >... | reverse complement strand
GTGATTCAGTTGTCACGCGAACGAATCGCTCGATTGGTCCAATCGCTCAATCACCAATCACTCCCTCAATCACTCAATCCACCAATCGTCAATGAATCGCTCAATCTGCAATCTACAATCAGTCAATGTCCACCTCGGCCGCCCTGCGGGTGCTGCGTCAACACGGCGTCGCCTTCACCGAGCACCCCTACCGCTACGAGGAGCGCGGCGGCACCCGCGTGTCGTCGCGCGAGCTCGGGGTGGACGAGCACGCGGTCATCAAGACGCTCGTGATGCAGGACGAGCGCCAGCAGCCCCTCATCGTCCTGATGCACGGCGACCGTGAGGTGTCGACGAAGAACCTGGCGCGGCAGATCGGCGCGAAGACCGTGGAACCGTGCGAGCCCGGCGCTGCCGAGCGACACACCGGCTACCAGGTGGGCGGCACCTCGCCCTTCGGCACGCGCAAGGTGATGCCCGTCTACGTCGAGCGCGGCATCCTCGCCCTTCCGCGCCTCTACGTCAACGGGGGGAGGCGCGGGTTCCTGGTGGGCATGACGCCCGCGGACCTCGCCCGCGTGCTGGCCCCCACACCCGTGGACGCGGCGCAGGAGGCCGCCCGGTAAGAAGCCACGAAGACCTGAAGGGCACGAAGAGGGCCGACGCCAGACCCCGGTTGTCGCCATTGCGATCAATAGTTGACACAAGTCAACTATCTGGTGGACCATGGTCCACCAGAGGAAGCCGCCGCCCATGCCGCCGCCCGCCCGGCCCGATTCCCGCCTCGACGCCGTCCGGCGGTTCAACCGCCTCTACACCCAGCGCATCGGCGTGCTGCACGACGACTACCTGCACAGTCCGCTGACGCTGTCGCAGGTGCGCGTGCTCTACGAGGTCCATCGCGATCCGCCGTCTGCCGCCTCGGAACTGGCCCGCGAGCTCGACCTCGATCCCGCCTATCTCAGCCGCCTCCTGAGGGGCCTCGCGCGCACCGGCCTGGTGCGGCGGACGGCCGCGGCCGGCGATGGGCGCAAGAGCCTCGTGTCGCTCACGGCCCGGGGCCGCCGCCTCCTCGACACGCTCCAGGAACGATCCCGGGCGGAGGTGGCGACGCTGCTCGCGCCCCTCTCCCGCGAGGCGCAGGACGAGCTGCTCGCGGCGATGGGGACCATCGAGCGCGTGCTCACCGGCAGGGCGGGCGCCGCCCCGCCGTACTTGCTGCGACCGCACCAGCCGGGCGACATGGGCTGGGTGGTCTCCCGGCACGGCCTCGTCTACGCCAACGAGTACGGCTGGGACATGACCTTCGAGGCGCACGTGGCCGGCATCGTGCAGCATTTCATCGAGCACTTCGATCCGGCGCGCGAGCGGTGCTGGATCGCGGAGCGGGACGGCAAGCCGGTGGGATCGGTCTTCCTGGTGAAGAAGTCCGCCACGGTGGCCAAGCTGCGCCTGCTCATCGTGGAGCCGTCGACGCGCGGCCTGGGTATCGGCGCGCGGCTCGTGCACGAGTGCTCGCGGTTCGCGCGGCAGGCCGGGTACCGCAAGATCACGCTCTGGACCAACAGCATCCTGGACGCGGCACGCCACACCTACGAGCGCGCGGGGTACCGCATGATCGCGCGCGGCGCTCCCGAGCATCGCTTCGGCAAGGACCTCGTCTTCGAGACGTGGGAGCTGACGTTGTGAGCGACCTCCCGGGAGCGCCCAAGACCGGCGACGTGACCTACGTGTGCGGGCACGCGCCACGCGAGATCGCGCGCCTCGCCCTCCAGTCGCGCATCTACGAGGCGGTGACGAGGCGTCTCCTGTCCCGGGCCGGCATCGGCGCGGGACGTCATGTCGTGGATCTGGGATGCGGCGGCGGTGACGTGAGTCTTCTGGCTGCCGAAGCCGTGGGGCCAACGGGATCGGTGCTGGGCGTGGATCGCTCGGCAGACGCCGTCGCGGCGGCCAGGGCGCGCGCGCGCGAGGCGGGCCAAGCGCACGTGCGCTTCGTGGTGGCCGAGCTCGATGCCTGGGCCCCCGAGACCCAGGTGGACGCGGTCATTGGCCGCTTCGTCCTGATGCACCAGCGCGATCCCGTGTCGCTGCTGGCGCGGGCGCGGGCGTGGGTGCGGCCCGGCGGCGTCTTGGCATTCGTGGAGTCCGACAACGCCTGGTGCCAGCCCGGGCGGCACTCGCGTCCGCATTCGCCCACCTATCACCGCATCGTCCAGGCATGGCAGCGCGTCCTCGGCGCCGCTGGCGCGCATCTCGACATGGGCTCGCGCCTCGCGGAGTGCTTCGTCGCCGCGGGACTGCCGGACCCGTCGGATGAGGTGGACACCCCCACCACGGGCGATCCGGCGTCACCCATCTTCCGGTTCGCCGTGGAGAGCCTGCGCAGCATGCTGCCGCTGGCGGCCGCCTCCGGCGTACCCGTGCCGGCGGCGGCCGAGATCGACACTCTCGAAGCATCGCTTCGAGCCGAGGTGGCAGCGCTCGGCGGCACGCTCAGCGCGCCACCCGGGCATGCGGTGTGGGCCCGCGTGCCCGGCTAGTCTCCTGGTTACCGCCGCGCGCGGATCTCGTCGAGCAGCGTGCGCAGCTCCGCGATGGCCGCGCCTTGCTCGGCCACCTGGCGCGCCAGTTCAGCGCGCTCCCGTTCGAGGCGCTGCACCTCCGCGAGGAGGAGTGGTGACAGGGCGTCCGGGCGGACCGACTGCGCTTCGCCGGCGGCGTTGTTGACGACGAGCCCGGGCATCACCTCGGCTACCTCCTCGGCGATCAACCCGTACTGCGTCATCCGAGCTCCTTCGTTCGCTCCAGACTTGTCGCGAAACGACACGGGCCGCAGCGACTGGACGATGCGGCTCGAGTCACCGATCGGGCGGACATCCTCCATGGTGCGCGCGGATGTGGTGACGGTGTTGGTGCCCAGCTTGCCCCCGGGCGTCACGTACACGGGCTGGCCACCGATGGCGGCGGCGCCATGGATATTCCCGATGTAGGTGGCGTTGCTCTCCGTCTGGAGGCCGTCTGCCCCAATGTAGATGTTGTTGTCCCCGTTGACCAGGGTATCGCCCGCAAATCGCCCAATGGCGACGTTGTTGCTGCCCAGGCTGTAGTAGAGGGCGTTCTGGCCAATCGCAGCATTGAAGTTGCCAGAAACGTTGCTGTACAGCGCGTTGTCGCCGACGGCGGTATTCCCAAAGCCGCCTGTGCTGGCCCTCAGCGTTCCCAGGCCAAGGCCAGTGTTCGATTGGCCGGTGACGTTGTTGAGCATCGACTCGAAGCCGACCGCGGTGTTGTAGCTGGCCGTGTTGGCATTGAGAGCGGCGTAACCGAGGGCGACGTTGAACCCCCCCGCGACGTTGGCGGACAGGGACGCGGCGCCCACCGCGGTGTTGACAGAGCCAGTCGTCGTCTGCTCCAGCGCCCCTGAGCCGACCGCCGTATTGTGTGTCCCCGTGGTCACCCCCGCCAGTGCAAGCGCGCCGACCTTCGTCGAGTTCGTCTCGGGCCCCGCGTGGGTGTGGTCGCTGCGCGCGGCCGCGGTGGCCGCCCCAGTACCCGCGAAGTCCACCGCCAGGGCGACGTCGCCGGACGTCCCTCCGCCGAGCAGTCCGACGCCTGCGGCCACACCCGTGATGTCGCCACCTCCGCCGCCCGCTGCCGCCGCGCAGGTGACCGTGCCGTCCTGGTTCACACCAGTCATCAACTCTCCGGCCGGGCACACGCCGGTCACGCGCGACTGGATCTGTGTTGGGTCGATGGCCGACAGCCCGATGCCCGCGGGCGGGCGCGGGCTGCCGCCGGTGCTGGCGCCCGCTGTGAACACGAAGGCGCCGGCCGCCCCCGCGCTGTCGCGCCAGGTGCCGCCGAGGGTGGCGAGCGCGATGATGGCATCCACGTGCACCGGCACGCCGCCCGGGGCGGTGACGATGTTCAGGCCGAAGCCGATGGAGCCATCGGGATTGAGGAACGCGAGTCCCGTGACCCCTGCCTGCTGGCCCGCGCCGCACTGATCGTCGGTGCCGTCGATCTGGTACTGCGCGCCCTGCTGCACGACGGTGACCGACAGGACGTTGCAATAGGGTTGCAGCTGCCAGCGGAAGGTCCCGAGCGGCTGCGCAGAGGCCGCCGCGGCGGTCAGGCCGACGAGCAGGATGATCGAGAGAAACGTTGCGGGTCGGTGTTGCGACATGGGCACTCCAGTCACGGCCTGAGCAGGGCGGCCGCGCGGCGCCAAGTGTCAGGGGTGGGGTCCCCTCACGCAAATGGAACGTGGGTGGATTGGAGGTGGCACCGTAAGCGTGTGATGGCAGGGGAGTTCGAGCGCCATGTGGCACCATGCCCGGCCGCGCAGCGGTTCAACCGCGCCGCCACCCGGGCCACCTCTGCCAGGTCGGCCACGCCGACGAGCACCCGCTGCGGTAGACTCGCCGCACCATGTCCCAGAGCCCTTCCCATGCCGCCGTGGCCACTGCCGTTACTGCCGTACTGGCGTTGAGCCTGTCAGCTCCGGCGCTCACGCAGCGCGCTCCACGCGCCAGAGATCTCGGCGTGCCCTTCGACGGGACGCCCGGCGCCGCCAACGCCATCACCGATGTGGCCGGCGTGACCGTTGGTCACTCGACCATCATTTCCGGGGAGGGGGCGCTTCGCGTGGGGCAGGGCCCCGTGCGCACCGGCGTGACGGCCATCCTCCCGCGAGGACGCGACTCGATGGCGCGGCCCTCGTTTGCCGGCTGGTTCTCCCAGAACGGGAACGGGGAGATGACCGGCACCACGTGGATCGAGGAGTCCGGCTTCCTGGAAGGCCCGGTGATGATCACCAACACGCACAGCGTGGGGGTGGTGCGCGACGCCGTCATCCAGTGGCGCATCAAGAGCGGCCCGCCCGACGCCTCGGGCTACTGGTGGTCGCTGCCGGTCGTCGCCGAAACCTACGACGGCGTGCTGAACGACATCAACGGCTTCCACGTGAAGGAGCGACATGCCTTCGAGGCACTGGACGGCGCCCAGGGCGGGGCGGTGCCGGAAGGCAACGTCGGCGGCGGCACCGGGATGGTGTGCTACGGGTTCAAGGGCGGCATCGGCACCTCGTCGCGGGTCGTGAAGGGTGGGGAGGGGTCGTACACCGTGGGCGTGCTGGTACAGGCGAACTTCGGCCGGCGATCGCAGCTGATGGTGGCCGGCGTGCCCGTGGGCCGCGAGATTCCCCAGCCGGCCCAGGCGGCCGTCCTGGACGATCCCGTGCGCGGCGACCTCGGATCCATCATCATCGTGGTGGCCACCGACGCGCCCCTTCTGCCGCACCAGTTGAAGCGCCTGGCGCGGCGCGCGACGCTCGGCATGGGCCGCACCGGCGGAACGTCGGGCAACGGATCGGGCGACATCTTCATCGCCTTCTCCACGGCCAACACCGAGGCCTTCAAGGGCTCGGGCCTGGCCACGCTGCAGATGGTCTCGAACGAGGAGATCAGCCCCATCTTCGACGCCACGGTGCAGGCGACTGAGGAGGCCATCATCAACGCACTCGTCGCGGCCGAGACGATGACCGGTGCCGACAACCGCCGAGTGGAGCGCCTGCCCCACGATCGGCTTCGCGAGGCGCTGCGCACGTACAACCGGCTGGCGCCGTAGTCGCGCGCATCACCATCCGGCCCGGACAGCGTAGTACAGGCCGAACCCGATCGCGGCGCCGATGCCGAGCAGGGACGTGATGCTGCTCGTGAAGTAGGGATAGACGGTGAGCAGGAGCCCCGCCACCGCGTGAGGCCACCGCGCCTGCTTCTTGCCGTACACGATCAGGACGAAGCCCACCCCGCTGGGGATCATCGACAGCAGCAGCCAGGCCGGGTCGAGCTCCATGCCCGAGCGTACACCCGGGAGCGCCCATCGAAGGCGGCCGTAGCGGTATCAGCGGGGTGGCCCGCGGCGGGCAACGGTTCAGCTGCCTCGCCGCGCGCAGGTTCCTCTCGCCATCGCCACCGTCCGGTATTGATACCTCGGGCGCCATGGAACCATGACGGTGGCGGGCAGATAGGCGCTGGCATATATACCTACAATAGGTATAGTATGCCGACCATGGCACGATTCGACCCATCGACGTACTTACCCCTGACGCCCGCCATGTTCCAGGTGCTCGTGGCCCTCGCCGACGGCGAGAAGCACGGGTACGCGGTGATCAAGGAAATCGCCCGGCGGACAGACGGCAAGGTGCGCCTGAGGGCAGGCACGCTCTACGCCGTCATCCGCCGCTTCGTGGACGACGGGCTGATTCAGGAGTCGGCGGAGCGGCCGGACCCGGCCCTGGACGACGAGCGTCGGCGCTACTACCGGATCACGGATCGCGGGCGCGCCGTGGCGATGGCCGAAGCGCGGCGCATGACCGACACGCTGGCGCAGGCGCGGGCCAAGCTGGGAGCGATGTGATGCAGGAACGACTGTTCCGCTGGCTGCTGCGCGTGCTGCCCGAGGAGTTCCGGGATGGCTACGCGCGAGAGATCGAGGCCACGTTTCGCGCGGAGGCGCGGGACGCGCGCCGCAGCGGCCGTCGCGCGGCGCTGGTGGTGCTGTGGCTGGCGACCATGGCCGACGTGCTGAAATCCGCTCCGGGGCAGCACCTCGACATCCTCTGGCGGGACGTGCGCTTCGCCGTGCGTGCCATGGTTGCGCGTCCGGCTCATGCCCTGACCGCGGTAGGCACCCTGGCGATCGGCATCGGCGCCAACGTGGCGATGTTCGCCGTGGTGGACGGCGTGTTGCTTGCGCCGCTCGATTATCGCAATGCAGACCAGCTCGTGTCGGTGAACGAGACGAGCCACGGCGAGGACCCCGGCAACATGGGTTACCTCTCCTTCGTGGACGTGAAGTCACGCGCGCGCAGCTTCAGCCACCTCGTGGCGGCCACACAGTCTACGGCGACCTTCAGCGGCGGCGGGCAGGATCCCGAGCGTGTGAACGCGATGCGCGTCTCGCGCGAGTACTTCGAGATGGTGGGCGTGCTGCCCGTGCTCGGGCGCGCGTTCACGGAGGCCGAGGATCGGCCGGGCGCGGCCCGACGCGTGGTCATCCTGAGCGATGGACTGTGGCGCCGGCGGTTCGGCGCCGACCCCTCGGTCATCGGGCGTCCCGTCACCATCAGCGACGTGCCGTTCACGATCGTGGGCGTGATGCCACGCGGATTCGACGACATCGTGGCCAGCCGTTTCTACCAGGACGCGGCGGTGTGGTTTCCGCTGGGCTACGACCCCGCGGCCAGCTTCGCGTGCCGGACCTGCCGACACCTGTCCGTGCTTGGTCGCCTGGCGGCTGGGGTATCACCAACGACCGCCGAAGCGGAGCTGACCAGGCTGTTCGAGGCCATCGAGCGGGAGCATCCCTCGGACTACGCCGGGGCTGGCGCGCGCGTCACGACGCTGGGCGAGGTGTTCCTGGGGCCGGTGCGGCCCGCACTGCTGCTGTTGTGGGGCGGCGTGGTGCTCCTGCTCCTGGTGTCGTGCGCCAACGTGGCCAGCCTGCTGCTGCTGCGCGCCAGCGAACGGTCGGCCGAAGTGGCCGTGCGCGCGGCGCTTGGGGTGACGCGCAGACGACTCGTGCGGCAGCTGCTGACCGAGTCGGTGCTGCTGTCGTGCACGGGTGCGCTCGTGGGGCTGCTGCCCGCGTGGGCCGCCGTGCGGGTGATGGCGACGTATGGACCGCGAGAGTTACCGCGCCTGGCCTCGCTTGCGGTCGACGAGCGCGCCGTGGCCGTCGCGGTGCTGCTGGCGATGGCGAGCGGTGTGCTGTTCGGCCTCGCACCTCTGCGGCAACTTGGACGGCAGGACGCCCTGGATGCCCTCAAAGGGGCGGGTCGCCGAACGGGCGGAGCAGCCGCCTGGCGCGCGCGGGCCGTCCTCGTCACCGGCAACGTGGCCATGGCCGCCGTGCTGCTGGCGGGGTCGGGCCTGCTCGTCCGGAGCGCGACGCGGCTGCTGGCCGTGCAGCCGGGCCTCAACCCCGATGGCGTGCTCACCATGCGGCTGTGGGCCGGCGGCCGCCGCTTCAATGAAGGCGAAACGCCGCAGCAGGTGGCCACCGCCGCGGCCTTCTATGACGACGTGTTGAGCCGCATCCGCGCGCTGCCCGGCGTGACGGGCGCATCCGCGGTCACGACGCTGCCGTTGGGTGGCGGCGTCGATGGGTTTGGATTCCACGTGGCAGGGCGCCTCACGGCCAATCCCGAGGACGCGCCATCCGCCGACCGCTTCGTGGTGACGCCGGGCTACTTCGCCACCCTGGAGATTCCGCTGCTGCGCGGCCGCCTGATCGACGAGCGCGATGGCCAGCAGTCCGAAGCCGTCGCCGTCATCAACCGCGAGGCGGCCGAGACGATCTTCGCGGGCGAGGACCCGATCGGACATCGCGTCATCCTCGGCGGCCCGAACGGCGCACCGCGCACCATCGTCGGTGTCGTCGGCGACGTGCGGCATCACGGCCTGGACCGCCCGGTGGGACTGCAAGTGTACGTGCCACAGGCACAGTGGGCCTGGGCGGAAACGTTGATGACACTGGTCGTTCGCACCATCGGTGCGCCGGTGGCCCTGGCGGGCGCCGTGAGGGACGTGGTGCGCGACGTGGATCCGGCCCAGCCGGTGACCGACGTGCGCGCCTACCGCGACGTGGTGGCGACCACGACCAGTACCCGGAGGTTCGTGACCGGAGCGCTCGGTGTGTTCGCGGCGCTGACGCTGCTGCTGGCCCTGGTCGGGCTGTACGGCGCGCTCAGCGTCACCGTGGCGCAGCGGCGGCTCGAGATTGGCATCAGGCTCGCGCTGGGCGCGCGACCCGAGGCGATCCGGCGCATGGTATTCCTGAACGGCCTCCGGCCGGTCCTGGCGGGCGTGGTTGTGGGCACCGCGATGGCACTGGTGGTGCTGCGTGGGATGACCGGGCTCCTGTTCGAGGTACGCCCGGCCGACCCGGCCGCGCTGGCAGGCGCGCTGGGGCTGCTGGTGGCGGCCGGCGCCGCAGCGTGCGTTGTCCCCGCCTGGAGAGCGGCGAGGATCGATTTGGCGAGATCGCTGCGGGCGGAGTAGCACGGGGTGCGCCGGTCCTACAAGTCGAGTCGCATCATCGGCTCGGGCACCACGCCGTAGCCCAGCCTCCGATAGACGTGCGCGCCGGCGTCGGTGGCGTTCAGCGCCAGCCGCTCGATGCCGTGCTCGCGACACCACGCGTGCATCGCCTCCATCAGGCGGCGGGCCAGCCCGTGCCCGCGGTGCGCGGGCTCCACGAACACGTTGAACACCCACGCCATCAGCGGCGCATCCATCCGCGACGGCCCGGGCGACCACGGCATCACGATGAGGCCGCCGCCCCCGACGACGTCGCCCTTCTCCGTCTGGATCATCCAACCGCGGTAAGTGCCGGCCGGAATCGCCTCGGCGTACCACCGCGTGCACGCATCGGCCATGGCCGGGTAGTCGCACACCGTGCCCATCTCGCGAAACATCCGCTCGCGGTGGTGGACGATGTGCCGGACATCGGTGGAGGTTGCGGGTCTGATGGCGTAGGTCATGGCGGCTGGTATCCATGATGCCCCAGGCGTATCCTGACGGGGTGTCCCCCCGCGGCTGACCCGTGTCCGAAGGAGGATTGATGCGCGCCCAACTCCTCGTCGTCGTGCTCTGCTCGCTCGGGCTGACCGCCTGCACCCGCAGCCTCCAGGGGCAGTGGTCCGGGACCTCCGACTACTTCAACGCGCCGTTCACGATGGATATCACGCAGGCGGCCGATGGACGCCTCTCCGGCACCTATCAGGACCAGCACGACAAGGGGTTCGTGGACGGCACCTACAACGGCGAGCCGACCTGCTCGTTCCGGGTGAACTTCGGCGACACCGGGTTGCTGTTCGACGGTACGTTCGAGGGCACGAAGAAGGTGGTGGGGACGTTTCGGCGCACCGGGGGCACTCACGACTTCGAGATGACCAAACCGTAGGGAGTGCCCGGGCGCGACGCGATGCCACGTGCAGAACGGACGGCTAATCGGAGCGCAGTCCATCCGCCGGGTTCACCCTTGTCGCGCGCCACGCGGGCACGGCGGATGCGGCCAGTGCGACGCCGGCCAGCACCGGGACAGCCACCAGGAAGCTGACGGGGTCCCAGGGCGTGACCCCGAACAGTTGACTGCGCATCGCCGGGGTGGCCGCGCACGCCGCCGCGACGCCAATGGCGAGCCCGGCCAGCGCCAGGCGGAGGCCCTCGCCGACCACGAGACCCATCAGGGATGCCTGGCCCGCGCCCAGCGCGACGCGCAGGGCCAGCTCCGGCTGTCGTCGCGCGACGCCGTACTGGATGACGCCGTAGACGCCGACCGACGCCAGCATCACGGCCAGGGCCGCGAACACGATCGCCAGCAGCATGGTGAACCGCTGGGTGGCGCGCGCGCCGGCCACGTACTCGGACAGCGGCCGCACGTCGAAGACGGGCAGTTGTGGATCGAGCGCTGCAACCGTCGCGCGGATGGCACCGCTCAGCGAGGCCGGATCGGTGTTCGTGCGGATCATCCACGCCATCGGGTTGCGATGCGCCTGGCGAACGGGGAAGTACACCTGCTCGCGCACCTCCTCGAGCAGGCTCAGGTGGCGCAGGTGCCGGACGACGCCGACCACCGTCACCCAGACCGTGGGACGGCCGGTGACGCGCGGGTCGGTGGCCAGCCGCTGCCCGATGGCGCTGGCGCCGGGCCACGCGAGCCTGGCGAGGCGCTCGTCCACGATGGCCACGAGGGCGCTGTCCTCGTCGTCGTCTTCGGTGAAGTCGCGTCCCTCGACGATGCGTGCGCCGATGGCCTGGAACGCGCCTGGTGATACCGCGCGGCTGTCGGCGCGGCGGGCACGCGACTCGTCGCTGCCCGCCTCGGTGAGGTAGGTCGTGCTCCAGTTGGGGATGTTATCGAAGGGCAGGTGGCTGATGGCCCCCGCGTGCGACACGCCCGGCAGGGCAGCCAGCCTGGTCTCGAGCTGGCGCGCGAAGGCATCCAGCGACTCCTGGGTGCGATAGCGGTTGCCCGGCAGCGCAAGGCGGAAGGTGAGCACGCCGCGGTCGTCGAAGCCCGGCTCCACGGTCGTGAGGTTCGCGAACGTTCGGACGATCAGCCCGGCCCCCACGAGCAGCACGACACCGAGCGCCACCTGCAGCACCACGAGGCCTTTGCGGACGCGGTGATGGAACGCGCTGCCGAGACTCCGCCCGCCCTGGTGCAGCAGGCCCACGAGGTTGGCGCGGACCATCTCGGCCAGCGGCGCGAACGAGAAGGCGAGCGCCACGGCCAGCGCCGTCGCGGCCGTGAATGCCAGCACGGCGGCGTCGAGCCCGACCCCGGCAATGCGATCCAGGCTGGCGGGCCGAGCGGCGGCCAGGAGCTTCAGGAGCAGCCAGCCCGTGGCGAGCCCGGCGGCGGCAGCCAGCCCCGCGAGGACCAGCCCTTCGGCCAGGCACTGCGAGACCAGCCGGTGACGGCCGGCCCCGAGCGCCAGGCGCAGCGCCGTCTCGCGCGAGCGGCCCGCTGCTCGGGCCACGAGGAGGCCGGCGACGTTGACGCACGCAATCAGCAGCAGCACCGCCACGCCGCCTTGCAGCACCAGCAACGCGGGCCGGATGTCGCGCACGCCGTCGTCGTGCAGGCCGATGGTGGTGAACGCGCGGCCGGCGCTGCCGTACTCGGCGTACCTGGCCCCGATGTTCGCGGCCACCACAGACACCTCACGCGCGGCCTCGTCCACCGACACACCGTCGCGCATGCGTCCCACCACGCGCAGGAACATCTGGCCGCGCGGCCCGCCTGTCATGTTGCGGTTGAAGGGCTGCCACGCCTCGAGCTGCTCGGGGACGTTCGAGTCCGGCGGCATCAGGAGCCGGAAGCCCGGGGGCATCACGCCGATGATGGTGGTGGGCTGGTCATTGACCAGCACGCGCCGCCCGACGATGGCGGGGTCCGCGCCGTAACGGGTGCGCCACAGGCCGTCGCTCAGGAGCATGGTGGTGGGGCCGGCGGCGGGCTCGTCCTCGTCCACGAACGTGCGCCCAATCGCGGCGTCGGCGCCCAGGAGCGAGAAGAAGTTGGCCGTGACCAGGCCAATACGCAGCTGCTGCGGATCGTTCTCGCCGGTCAGCGCGGTCGTCGTGGCCCAGATGGCCCCGAAGCCTTCGAAGCGCGTTGCCTGCTCACGCAGGTCCGCCAGCTCGGGGCCGGACAGCGGCCCGCGCGGGTAGCCGGCCGTCGTCATGTCGGACCAGACGAACACGAGGCGGTCCGCGCCCCGATAGGGCAGCGGCTGCAGCAGGACCGCGTTGACGAGGCTGAAGGTGGCGGTGTTGGCGCCGACGCCGATGGCGAGCGTGATGACGGCGGCCAGAGTGAAGGCAGGCGCCTTGCGGAGGCCGCGCCAGGCGAGCGCGATGTCGCGGAGCAGGGTGAGCGTCGGTGCGCCGATGCGGGCGTCGCGGACCTGTTCCTTGACCGATTCCGTGCCGCCCAGGTCCAGCAGCGCGCGACGCCTGGCTTCGGCCGGGCGGAGTCCCGACGCGACGTGGGAAGCGGCGAGATCATCCAGCGCCGACTGCAGCTCGGCGTCGAGGTCGGCGTCGAGCGCCGACTGCCGGGTCATGGTCCGCCACGCGCTCCGAATCCGGGCTCCGAGGGGCATGTGAGCCTCCTACGCGGGATCGAGCACCTGTCCGACGGCCGTCACGATGCGGTCCCAGGACTTCCGCTCGACGGCAAGCCGCTTCCGACCGGCCGGCGTGAGGCGGTAGACCTTGGCGCGACGGCCCTGGTCGGACTCGCCCCAGGCGCCCTCGATGAAGCCCTCCTGCTCGAGGCGATGGAGCGCGGGGAAGAGCGACCCCGGCTTCACCACGAAGGTGCCGCGCGTGATCTGCGCGATGCGGTCCGAGACGCCGAGCCCGTGCCGCGGCTCGAAATCGAGGGTCCGCAGGATCAGCAGGTCGAGCGTGCCCTTGAGCATGGCCGTGGGTCGTGGTGGCATAGGGTGTCTATATAGAACATCTATAGTGGACACGTCAACAGACCCGGACCGGGCCGCAGATGGGCCGCAGATGGCGCAGACGAGGCGGGGCCGCAGATTGCGCAGATGACGCAGAAGTCGGGGTCTCTGAACCCCAGAGCCTCAGAACCCCAGAACCTCAGGGCCCAAGACCCACGACCCACGACCCTACCCCCACCGCCGCTGAGTCGCGAAGACGACCAGGCCGGCGAGCGCCCAGGCGGCGCCGACGGTTTGCGCCAGGACGCTGGCTTCGGCGATCACCCAAAGCGTGACCAGCGCGCCCAGGATCGGCAGCACGTAGTGCGCGCTCCGCGCGGTGCCCTTGCCGCGCACGACGAAGTAGCCCATGACCGACGCGTGCAGCAAGGTGAAGGCGGCGAGGGCCCCGACGTCCACGATCGAGACCAGCAGGTCGAGCCCATCCGCGCGGCGGGCGGCCCACACCGAGACGAACAGGGTGAGCGTTGCCGCGGTGACGAGCGACACGCGTGGCACGCCGTGCCGCGCGTCCACCCGTGCCAGCGCGCGGGGGAGCCGGCCGTCGCGGGCCATGCCGAACAGCAGGCGAGCGGCCGCGGCCTGTGCGGTCATGGCCGAGAAGGCGGGGCCCACGGCCTTGGTGATTGCCATCAACGTGGCCAGCCACGGCGCCAGCGCGGCGCGGGTGATGTCGTAGAAGGCGGTGCCCTGTTGCTCGGGGTGTGCGGCCAGGCCGGCCGGGTCCATCGGGCTCAGCAGGCTGGCCAGCCACGACTGCGCGACGAAGAGGACGCCGGCCACCGACAGGCAGAAGAGGATGGCGCGGCCCACCTCGCCCGAACTGCCGGTGCTCTCCTCGGCGAAGCTCGCGATGGCATCGAACCCCAGGTACGACAGCACCGCGACGGAGATGGCGCCGATGACCACGGAGAGGTCGAACGCGCCGAGGCCGGTCAGCGGTGACAGCCACGGTCGCGAGGGGCCGTCCACGGCCAGCACCACGCCGGCGATGAGGACGAACAGCGCGAGGACTGCGATCTCCGCCACCAGCACCACGAGGCCCACGCGTGCGGCGACGCCCACGCCCGCCAGGTTGAGGGCCGTGGTCACCGTGAAGGCCAGCACGGTGAACACCCACGCGGGCACCGTGGGGATGAGCGCGTGGAGGGCGATGCCCGAGAACAGGTAGGCCACGGAGGGAATGAGCAGGTAGTCGAGCATGGCCAGCCAGCCGGCCAGGAAGCCCGCAGGGCGTCCGAGGCCCTGGGTCGCATAGGCGAACACCGACCCCGCGTGCGGCACCACGCGCGACATCTCGGCGTACGACCAGGCGGTGAACGCCATGGCGACGGTAGCCAGCACGTACACCAGCGCCACCGCGCCGTTGGTGCGCGCGTCGAGCACGCCGAACACGCCGACCGGCGCGAGCGGGCCGATGAAGAGCAGCCCGTAGACGATCAGATCGCGGAAGGTGAGGGTGCGACGAAGCGCGGGGGCGGCCACGCGAGCAAATTATAGCGGCATGCGACCGGCTGCCGTCCCGTACAATCGAGCGGGTAGCCGATGAACCCACACTGGCACCGCCGTGGACAGGCCAGGGCCCGGCCCGATCGGGCCGCGGCCTTCGTGCTCGGCATCGCCGTCACGGTGTGGGCCGGATGCGCGGGGCAGGGCCGGATTCGCACGCTCGAGCCCGGGGTGCTGACGGTGGCGGTCACGACCATCGCGCCGAGCGGGCCCTACGACTCCCAGCTCTGGATCCGCCGGTACGTGGAACGGTTCGCCGCCGGGCAGGGCCTGGCGCCGAAGTGGGTCGTGGTGCCATTCAACGAGTCGTGGAAGCGCGCCGGCCAGGACGAGGTGGACCTGGTGGCCACCAATGTCGCCAGCTTTCCCGATCGTGTCAGCGCCGGCGGCACGTTCTCGGCCCCGTTTCTCTACGAACGCCGAGCCTTGCGCGTTCATCCGCAGGACGGCGGGCGCTACGAGACGATTGCGGACTTCATCGGCAAGCGCGTCGGCGTGGTGAAGGGCATGGCCGCGGAGCGGGATGTCCGTCGCCGCGCGCCCGAGGGAGTGGTCATCGTCACCACCGACTCGTTCGCGCAGCTCTACGAGCAGTTCGACCAGGGGGCGCTCGACGCCATCGCCGAGGCCGAGTACTACGCGCTCGATGGAAGCGTCATCCCTTCCCACGGGCCCGAGGTGATGCTGATCGACCTGCACGACCTGAACCCGGGCGAGCGCGAGGAGTCGGTGTTCGTCGTACGCGACGCGACCACGGGACTGCTGGACGCGTTGAACGCGTTCATCGCGCAGACGCCGTTTCCCTTGAGATGACGCGGATCAGTCGAGATGACGGGCCGCAGATGTCGCAGATGGCACGGATTCAAGCCGGCGCGACGCGGGGAGCAGGGCCCGGCGACGCGGCAAGCCGCGCTGGGGCAGAATCTGCGCAATCCGCGTAATCTGCGGAGTCAGACCCGTCGATATGGAATCTCCGTGAACATCGTCAGGCGCGCGAGCCGGATGATCTCCAGGAGGTCTCGGCGTTCGTGAAACTCCCGGCCGTCGCGATCGATGACAACGGCATCCGGGTCCAGGGCCGCCAGCCGCCGGAACTCGCCGTCGATGAGCTGAAAGCGCCGCACCATCTCTTCCACGTCCTCGTGCGACCGGTTGCGCAGCCGGATGTGCCGCTCGATGGTGGCGCTGCTCGACGTGAGGACGATGACGCGATCGGGCCGCCAGGCATCACCCAGGGCGGCCACGCGGCGCAGCGCGTCGTGGTGCTCCACGGGGTACTCCGCGATGTGCGCTTCGAGCGTGATGCGGGCGCCCTCGAAGAAGATCACCCGGTCGGGTGCATCGTGGGCCGCGGCGTCGCGGTAATTGGCGTCGTAGAGGCGCGCGAAGTACTCGGTGACGCCCACGGCGTTGCGGCCGGCCGCGATGTCCTCGAGGACCTCCACGGGCCAGACGCCCTTCTCACCCTCGCCGTACGCCCCGTTGTGGTAGAGATCGGCGAGCTGCCGGACGAGGGTGCTCTTGCCGACGCCCGGCCCGCCGACGATGGCGACGCGCATGGGGAGAGTCGTGTGCCGCTACCGCTGGCCGGCCATGGGCTGGGCGCCCTCGCGTGCCGATACCTTCGCCCAGGTGTCCTTCAGTGAGACCGTGCGGTTGTAGACGGGCGCGCCCGGGCTCGAGTCGGCGTCCACGCAGAAGTAGCCGAGCCGCTCGAACTGGAACCGCGTGCCGGGCAGGGCCTCGGCCAGCATGGGCTCGAGCCTGCACCCGTCCACCACCTCGAGCGATGTGGGGTTGATGAGCGTCGTGAACTCCACCCCCGCCTTGCCCGCCGTACCGTCGGGATCCTCCACCGTGAAGAGCCGATCGTACAGGCGCACCGACCCGGTCACGGCATGTGCGGCGGACACCCAGTGCAGCGTGGCCTTCACCTTGCGGCCATCCGGTGCGTCGCCGCCGCGCGTGGCGGGATCGTAGGTGCCGCGCAGTTCGACAATCGCACCCGACGCGTCCTTCACGACCTCGGTGCAGGTGACGAAATAGGCGTTCCGCAACCGCACCTCGCGCCCGGGCGCGAGGCGGAAGAACTTCTTCGGCGGGTCCTCCATGAAGTCGTCGCGTTCGATGTAGATCTCGCGCGAGAACTCCACCTTGCGCGTGCCCGCCGACGGGTCCTCGGGATTGTTGACCACGTCCACGTGCTCGACCTGCCCCTCGGGAAAGTTCGTCAGCACGAACTTCAAGGGCCGGAGCACGGCCATCGCGCGCGGGGCACGCGTGTTCAGGTCCTCGCGCACGCAGTGCTCGAGCAGGCCCACGTCGATGACGTTCTCCTTCTTGGCCACACCCACGCGCGTGCAGAAGTCACGAATCGACTCGGGCGTGTAGCCCCGCCGGCGCAGGCCCGACAGGGTGGGCATGCGCGGATCGTCCCAGCCGCTGACGTGCTTCTGCGCCACCAGCTGGAGGAGCTTGCGCTTGCTCATCACCGTGTAGTTCAGGTTCAGGCGCGCGAACTCGTACTGCTTCGGCTGGTGCTCGGTCTCGGCCTGCTCGATGCACCAGTCGTAAAGCGGGCGATGGTCCTCGTACTCGAGGGTGCAGAGCGAGTGGGTCACACCCTCGATGGCGTCCGACAGGGGGTGCGCGTAGTCGTACATCGGGTAGATGCACCACTGGTCGCCGGTGCGGTGGTGATGCGCGTGGCGGATGCGATAGAGCACGGGATCGCGCATGTTGATGTTGGGCGACGCCATGTCGATCTTCGCGCGCAGCACGTGGGCGCCGTCGGCGAACTCGCCGGCGCGCATGCGACGGAAGAGGTCCAGGTTCTCCTCGACGCTGCGCGTGCGGTGCGGCGAGTCCGTGCCCGGCTCGGTGAGCGTGCCTCGGTGCTCGCGGATCGCGTCGGCCGACAGCGAGTCCACGTAGGCCACGCCCTTCTGGATGAGGCGCTCGGCGAACTGGTAGAGCTGCTCGTAGTAATCGGACGCGTAGAACTCCCGGCCGTCCCAGTCGAACCCGAGCCACCGCACGTCGTCCTTGATGGAGTCGACGTACTCGACGTCCTCCTTCACCGGGTTCGTGTCGTCGAAGCGGAGGTTGCAGATGCCGCCGAAGTCCTCCGCGACGCCGAAGTCCACGCAGATGGCCTTGGCGTGGCCGATGTGGAGATAACCGTTCGGTTCCGGGGGGAAGCGTGTGACCACCCGGCCGCCATTGCGGCCCGCGGTCACATCGGCGCTGACGATGTCCCGGATGAAGTCCTGCGGCGGGGTCTCCGCCTTCACATTCGCGTCTGGCATACGTTGGAGCTGTTCAGCGTATCCCAAACGCCCGCGAGCGGGCCACTACGGAAAAGAAACCACGAAGACACGAAGGCAATCACGAAGGGCTTCGTGGTTTCCTTCCCTCTCTCAGTCCACCGCGCAGGGGGCGCCGGCCAGGAAGGCCAGGACGATGATCGGGTTGCGGCCACGGGGGGTGAAGCCGTACCCCGTGCCACGGGGAACCACGGCGAAGCTGCCCGCGGCAAGGACCACGTCGCGGCCGTCGAGGCTGAGCGTCCCCGCGCCGCCAATCACGTACAGCATGGCGTCGGCCGACTCGTGCTGACGGTCGGTCCAGGCCTCGCGCACCTGCCACACCATCGCCTGCCCGACGCCGCTGCAGCCGACGATGTTCTCCTTGTGGCCTTCCTTGTTCGAGATGAAGTTCCGCTCGATGTAATCGGGCAGGGCCATCGTCTTCGGCGCCGAGGGCGGCGGCAGCGTGAACTCCGGCTTCGCGGGCTCCGGCGGGGGTGGCGGTGGCGGCTCGGGCGGCGGCGGGGCGGCGTTGAGCGTCACCGTCATGCTCGGCGCCGCCTGGCCGGCCCGCCACACCATTTCCTTCTCGAAGGTGTGAAACCCCTCGCGCTCGAAGCGGATGCGGTGGGTGCCCGCCGGCACGTTGAGCAGGCGCAGGCGGCCCTCCTCGGTTGTCGTGCCGCGGCGATCCGTCGCGCCGATGAGCGATACCGTCACGCCTTCGAGGACCGCGCCGACGCTGTCGGTGACGGTGACCGACAACGTCGTACCGCGGGCCGGCGCAGCGGCCCTGGGCCGAGCGGGCTGTGGCTTCTGAGCCGATGTCGTGGCCTGCGCGAAGGCAGGCGGGGGGGCAGGCTGGGCGGGGGCGGCCTGCAGCCACGTCAGCAGGAGCAGAGTGACCATGGGGGGATGGTACTACGAGGGGTTCAAAGCACGAGGGGTTCAAAGCACGAGGGGTTCAAAGCACGGGAGGTTCAAAACACGGAGGTTCACGGCACGGGGGTTCGGGGGGCGATGAGGAGCAGCCACGCGGCGGCGAGGGCGAGGGTGGCCAGGGTGACGGGAACACCGACGCGTGCGTGCGTGCGCCAGTCGATCTCCACGCGCAGTTGCCGCGCCTGGTCGACGACGATGATGTTGGCGATGCTGCCGACGATCAGCAGGTTGCCGGCCAGCGTCGAGGCGAGCGCCAGCACCGGTCCGCCCAGCTCGTGCGATGCCACCGGCAGCAGCAACATCACCGCGGGCACGTTCGAGACCAGGTTCGAGAGCACGGTCGTCACGCCGAACAGGACGCCTGGATGGGCAAGGTCGAGGTGGGCCATCCGGAACGCCATGAAGACGCCGCCCAGCACGCCCGACTGCGCGACGGCGGCGTTCACGATGAAGAGGCCGGCGAAGAGCACCAGCAGGTGCCAGTCCACCAGGCCCAGCATTTCTCGCGAGGCCATCTGGCTGGAGACCAGGAGCGCGCCGGCCGCCGACAGCGCCACCACCTCGCGAGGCCAGCCCGTGAACAGGAATGCGGCCATCACGGCCGCCACGACGAGCAGCCCCTTCATCGTCTGCCAGCGGTCGTAGCGTGGTGCCAGCACCTCTGGCACCGGCATCGCCCGATGCCATCGTCCTTGCCACACGCGATCGATGACGGCCCAGACGACCGCGAGCCCGGCCAGCGCGGGCACGCCGCCATCCCAGAGGTAGCGGGCGAACGAGAGGTCCAGCACCTCTCCGATCAGCATGTTCTGGGGATTGCCGATGAGCGTGGCGGCTGAGCCCACGTTCGAGGCGCACGCCAGGGCGATGAGATAGGGCACGGGATTCAATCCGCGGCGCGCGCACACCTCGACGAGCACCGGGGCCATCGCGAGACAGACGATGTCGTTGGCCAGCACCGCGGACAACATGCCGGCGGTGACGATGACCAGTGCGAGCAGGCCGCGAGGAGTGTGCTCCGAGGCGCCGAGGCGGCGGGTGACGGCGGTGTAGAACCCTCCCAGCCGGAACTGCGCCGAGACCACCATCAGCCCCAGCAGCAGCGCCATCGTCGGCACGTCGATGGCCGCCCATGCCTCATCGAGCGTCAGCCGCTCGGTGGCGACGAGGACAATCGCGCCGAGCAGCGCAATGCCCGTTCGATCCAGCTTCAGCCCGGGCAGCTCCCCGAGCATCATGCCGAGGTAAACGACGGCGAAGACACCTACGACGACGTAGTCCACAAAGAAACCACGACGACCCGAAGGACGCGAAGCCTCACGAAGCCAACTCCCAGGACCTCAAGACCCAAGGACCCAAGGCCAAGACCTCAAGACCCAAGACCCAGCGCCCTCAGTATCTCCAGCTCTTCAGGTCCGCCCCGGGTGGCGCCGTCTTCTCCATCCGCTCCACCGCCTTGGGGATGAACATCTGGTGATAGCGGAGGCGCGACAGCGCGTTGGGCCGCGTCGGGTCGCCGTTCCAGCAGTGTTCCGCGCGATCGCCGTACGCCACCTCGCCGTTGTAGTAAGGCTTCGTCGTGGACTCGAGGAACTGCTCCGCCAGGTAGACCGCGTTGTTCAGGTAGTAGTTGTCCATGTCGCCGACATAGAGGTGGAGCTTGCCTTCGAGCCTGGCGCCGAGGCCCTTCTCCCAGTCGCGCTTCAGGATGTGCACGAGGTCGTAGTTCTCGCGCCAGTACTCCGCGACCTTCTCGTCGATGACACCGGTGCGCCTGTTCCAGATGGGCGCGGGATAGCCGTCGCGCCCGACGGGTGAGTAGGTGGCCTGCCATACGTCCCACTGCTGGCCCGACCGCGTCCTCGAGCCCAGCACCGCCTCGAGCCGGTTCATCTCCTCGAGCGTCGCGTCCACATGACCCAGGTAGTTGCGATGGCCGGGACGCGGGGTCCTCTTCCAGTCGCCCTCGACATAGTACGCGTTCCCGTCCTCGTAGAGGTTCACGACGGTGTAAGCGCGGAAGTCGATCGGGTCGGGGCAGGCAATGTAAGCCCCATTGAAATCGTCCGGGTAGAAGACCTGCGCCGCCATGGCCTCCCATCCCCCGGTGGACCCGCCGTACATGAAGCGCGCCCACCCCTGCCCGATGCCGCGGTACTTCTTCTCGATGTAGGGCAGCAGCTCCTTGACGATGGCATCACCCCAGGGGCCGGCGTTGGCCGAGTTCACCGCGTAGCTGTCGTCGTAGAAGGGGGTCGCGTGCTGGATCTCGATGACGATGGCACGCGGGAAGCCCGGGCCGGTCCAGTCCTTGTAGAACTGGTGCGCGTACTGCTGCTGGATGCGGTTGTAGCCTGCGAGGTTGAAGCGCGCGGCGAAGTCGGGCTTGAGGGTCGGATCCGGCGGCTCGGGACGGAAGCCGGTGAAGGTGTACGGGAAGTGCCCGTGATAGATGAAGAGGGGATAGCGCGCCTCGGGATGCGTGTCCCACCCCTCGGGCAAGAGCACGTTGGCGCCCAGGTGCATCGGGCGTCCCCAGAACTTCGTCAGCAGCGCGCTCTGGATGCGCTCGTGCTTGACGTACCTGGTGTCGGCCGGGGGCGCGATGGGCGGAATCACCTTGTCGAGGGTGATCGTGACGGCCGCGCCATTGGGATCCACGCGGACCTCAACCGGGGTGCTGTACAGGTTGCCCGGCGCCAGCGCCCACTGCTGGCCCTCGCCGCGGTCCATCGGCAGCTTCACGGTGAAGCCGTCGGCGCGCGTGAAGGTCTCGTACTTGTGCAGCAGCGCCTGCACCGTGTAGGTGCCGGGCGGGATGTTGGAAATGCTGTTGAGCGGGAAGCCGGGGACGGCCGCGTCGATGACGACCGACGTCCGGCCCCGCCAGCCCTCGACGTCCACGCCGAAGATCTGCTGCGCGTCGGCGCCGGTCCCGACCTGGAATCTGGGCTCGCCTCGCCGGCCGTCTTTCGCCAGCATGAGGAGCAGCCGGCCATCCTCCGTGGCCGCATGGCCCGCCGGGAGATCCACGAAGAAGAGCAGCGATCCGGTCTGCGCCGCGGGCGCGTCCATCCAGACGGCTGTGGACGCGAGAGCCGATGCCAGGAGAAACATTCGAGCGCGTTGCATGCGGCGGAGTGTAGCATTCGGGAGTGCAGAGTGCAGAGTGCGGGATGCTGAGTGCGAGTGCGGAGTGCAGGGTGCGGAGTGCGAGTGCAGAGCGCGTGCCGGGTGCTGAGTGCCGCGCCTGACGGCGTGGTGCCTGGCGCTGGTCGCGGCGCTGGGGCTGCTGATAGCGGGCCTCGGGGCGCAGGAGTTCCCCCAGCCGGCGGGCAGGGTCAGCGACTTCGCCACGCTGCTGACGCCCGACCAGCGGCAGGCGATCGAGACGATGCTCGAAGATCTCGAGCGCGACACGACCGCGCAGGTGGCGCTGGTGACCGTGCGCGACCTGGGCGGCCGGTCCGTCGAGGAGTACGCGAATCACCTCTTCAATGAGTGGGGCGTCGGCCAGAAGGGCAAGGACAACGGCGTCCTCATCCTCGTCGCGCTCAGGGATCGCGAGATGCGCATCGAGGTGGGGTACGGGCTCGAGGGCATCCTGCCCGACGGACTGGCGGGCGAGGTGATCCGCGAGGTGTTCACGCCGCGCTTCCAGAACGAGCAGTACGCCGAAGGCCTAGCCGAGGGGACCGCACGCGTGGCCGACATCGTCCGGCGCAACGAGACGCTCAACGCCGAGCAACTGGCGGCCATCGATGCGGCCGCGCACGAGGCGAGCACCTCGTGGGGCGTGGCCGCGATGCTGAGCCTGTTCGTCGGCATCGGCGCCTTCACCTTCGGCACCGCCGCCGGCGCCAGGGCGATCTCGCAGCTGCTCTTCGGGCTGGTCTTCACCGGCGTCGCCTTGTTCATGGGCATGATGGGCGCTCCGCGGCTCGCGGTCGTGCTGCTGTTCCTCTTCGCAGCGGGTGTCGCCGCGCTCGGATTCGTCCTCGGGCGACGCCCGTCATGGCGGAAGAGCATCCGCGGGACCGGCAAAGGCGCCGGTGCGTCGGGATGGGTGATCGGCGGAGGCGGCGGGTCGGGCTCGTCGCGCAGCAGCGGGGGCGGATCGAGCTTCGGCGGCGGGCGTTCCGGCGGCGGGGGCGCGAGCGGGCGGTGGTGATGGTGGCGGGAGTCGGCGGTCGGGAGTCGCGAGTCGCAGAACGCCGCACGACGAGATACGCGTCACTGCTCGCCGCCGGCATGCGCTGGCCGCGGCCACGCTTCACGGACAGTTCCCCGAGCCCCGCGGCCCGATCCACGACTTTGCCGGCCTCCTCACCGAAGCCGAGGAGCGCACGCTCGCCGACCTCGTCGAGCAGGTCGAGCGCGAGACGACGGCGGAGATCGCGGTGGCCACGGTGCGCTCTCTTGACAGCATGTCCGTCGAGGAATACGCCAACCGCCTGTTCGTCCAGTGGGGCGTCGGCCAGGCCGACAAGGACAACGGCGTGCTGATCCTGGTCGCGCCGGGCGAGCGCGAGATGCGCATCGAAGTGGGTTACGGTCTGGAGGAGATCCTGCCGGACGGCCTGGCCGGGCAGATCATCCGCGAGACGTTCACGCCCGCCTTCCGTGACAACGCCTACGGCCGCGGCATCATGGAAGGCACCAGCCGCGTGGCCGCCATCGTCAGGCGCAACCAGCCCCTGACGGTGGCCCAGCGCGCAGCTCTGGATCGAACGGCAGCGGCATCGGACGACCTGCCAATCGACTGGCTCCTGGTGCCCTTCTTCGGAATTTTCATAGTTATCGGCTTGGGCTTCATCAGTGGCGGCATCGGCGCGCACGCACTCGTGCCCATCTTCTTCGGGGTCATGTTCGGGGGCATCCCCCTGTTGCTGGCGTTCCTCCTGGGATCGTCGACCGGCGTCTGGATCCTCCTGGGCCTGGCACTCGTTGCCCTCATCGCCGGCATCCATATCGGCCGGCAGCCGTCGTCGCGCGCAAGCCTACGCGGCGCGGAGAAGGAATCGAAGGGCGGTTGGGTGTGGGGCGGATCGAGCGGCGGCGGACGTGGCGGCGGATCGTCGGGATGGTCCGGCGGTTCGGGATCCTCGGGCAGTTTCGGTGGCGGCAGCTCAGGCGGGGGCGGGGCGAGCGGGCGCTGGTGATCGCGCCGGTAACCGGGAATCGGGAACCCGAGAGCCCGAGAACTCCAGAACCTACTTCTTCCTCACCACCCGAAAGGCGCTCTCGTGATCGGCCTTGCCCTTCGCCCAGTTCCCCCACGTCGCGCGGATCTCGTCGGGGCCGAGGAACTCGAACTTCACGGAGTGCATGTGCGAGGTGGTGGCACGGTCGATGTTGGCGCCGCCGTCGAAGGCGAACGCCAGCGTGTTGCCGCTCACCGTTTTCGCGCGCATGCGTGGCTGATTGCCGGCGGAGCAGTAGTGGGTGAGCACCAGGTCGTTGCCGTCCCGATGGTATACGGTCACCATTTCACCGGGGGTGCCGACCGGGAATGACTCCACGACGGCCGTGCCTCCGCCAGTGACACGGTAGGTCACGGCTACGGCGCCCTTCGTGCCGAAGATCCCTTCCACGTCAATCCACTCGCCCTCGAGCCTTCAGCCGCTCGAACGCCGTAGCCGCCGGCGTATCCTGCGCGTGGGCCGTATCGCCGAGCGAGAACGTGGGGACGGCGAACGCCAACGCTGCCAGCAACAGAGACACGCGCCTCATGGTGAAGCCCCCGCAGATCCTATTCAACGCGGACGAAGACACCTGTACCGACATCACGCCTTGATTCGGAAATTCCGCATCATTCCCATGTCTTCGTGCTCGAGGATGTGGCAGTGATACAGGTACAGCCCCGGATGCTTCGAGAAGGTGACCTGCACGCGGACCGTCTCGCCGGGCAGCACCAGCACGGTGTCGGTCGCAGATGAATCCGAGATGCCGTCGTGGAGCGTATTGGCGTCGGCGCCGGTGCGCGACAGCACGCGGAACTGCGGGCCGTGCAGATGGACGGGATGCGCCATGGCCATCCCCATCGGGTTGACCTCGTTGCGAAGCTCCCACACGTGCGTGGAACCGGGCGCCACCGTTTCTTCCGGAGCGACGCCCTCCATCTCGAACGTGCGGCCGCCCAGCAGCCAGTTCATCTGCATGAAGATGAGCGACACGCGGCGCACGGGCGCGTCGGCCCGCACGCGCCATTCCTCGGGCGGCGTGGCCAGGCGCTCGGGCAGCCGCACGCGCGGGCCGGTGGCGTTCGAAACCTTGAGCGTCATCAGCGACAGCGGCGCGCCCTGCGCGAGGGGCCCCACCTCGTCCATCATGCCCACCCGGCCGACCGCGGCCTCCGGGTACGCGACGCTTCGCAATTGCAGCTCGGACCCGGCGGCCCGTTCCGACAGGTCCAACAATACGTCGGCGCGCTGCCCCGGCGCGAGGGTGAGCGCCTTCATTTCGCGGGCGCGTTCCAGCAGCCCGCCGTCGCTGCCGATGATGGTGACGGGCGTGTCGTCGCTCCATGCCAGCTTGTAGATGCGCGCGTTCGATCCGTTCAGCAGCCGCACGCGGTAGGTGCGGCGATCGACGTTGATGGTGGGCTGCAGTCTCCCGTTCACGAGCACCTTGTCGCCGAGCCAGCCGTTCATGGTCTGCATCATCTCGGCCATGCCGCCCATTCCCATGCCCCGGCCTCCCTGGCCCCGGCCCATGCCGCCCATCCCGCGGCCGCGACCGCCCATGCCCATGCCGCCGCCGACGCCGCTGGCGTACAGGAGCTGGTTGTCGGCGTCGAAGCGCCGGTCCTGCAGCACGCACGCGAGCTCGGCCGGCCCCGAGGGAAGGCCGAGCGCCTTCTCCTCGGGATCGGACACGATCAGCATGCCGGCGAGCCCCTGATACACCTGGGCGCCGGTCCGCTGGTGCGGGTGCGGGTGATACCAGTAGGTGCCGGCACGGTTGGTGACCTCGAAGTCGTAGACGTACTCGCGCCCGCCGTTCACGGCGAGCCGCGGATGCCCATCGGCCAGCTCCGGCACGTCCAGTCCGTGCCAGTGGACAATGGACGGCTCGTCGAGCTGGTTTCGGAAACGAATGCGCACGCGCTGGCCGCGCTCGAGGCGGATGACGGGGCCCAGCCAGGAATCGGGAAGCACCTGCAGGGCGTCGGGCGATCCCTTCACCGCGCGACCGGTGAAGCGCCACACGCGCGTTGGCGCGCCCTGCAGCACGCTCACCTCGGCCGGCGCCGCAGTGAGCGCCAGCTCCACCTCCGGTGACGCGGCCCGGGCCTGCGCGCCGGCGACCACCGCCCGCGCGTCCAGGCCCAGCCCGCCGAATGCCGGCGCCAAGGGTGACAGTCCCAACAGCTTCAGTACATCGCGGCGGTCCATGTTATTTCGAGCCTCCAAGTAACGCCATCAGTGCCCAACCCGTAGTCGAGAGGCGCTGGGCCACGCTCGTCGCCGTGCCTCCGCGCATCGTCTCCGGCCAGCTGCCATCCGGGCGCTGCTGCGCCTCGAGATACGCTCGACCCTTCGCGATGGCCTCGCGGAGCTCCTCCACGCGATAGGTGGAGCGGGCCAGCCGCGGATCGGTCTCGAGCTCCTGCAAGGCAATCAGCACCAGGGCCGTGTCGAAGGCGGTCGCCGACGCGGCGCCAGGCTCGGCCCCCCAGCCGCCGCTCTCGCGCTGGGCGAAGCGCAACAGGTTCAGGAGCTTCGCGCGCTGCTTGTCGGCCATCACGTCCGAGATGACGCCGAGGCCGAGGACGATGCCGGCGGCGTCGGTGACGGTGGTGGCCTCCGCCGTGCGGAGCCAGCGGTCGGTCTGCGCGACGGCGAAGTCGTCCGGCTCGCGGCCAGACGCGATCAGCGTGCTGCGGGCCATCCAGGTGGCCACCGCGGTGCCCCACGTAAGGGGCGATCCGGGACCGTCCGAGGCATCGGGCACCCACGAGCCGTCCGGCATCTGATCGGCGAGGATGATCTTCGCGGCCTCCACCAGGGATGGCGCGGGGTTCAGGTCCCGCTCGCCCGCGGCGGCCAGCGCCGCGGCGAACTGCAGGCGCTGGAGGGCCTCATCCGCCTCGTGGCCCTTGTTCGAGGCCCAGCCTTCCGGGGCTTCGAGAAACGCGCGCGTGTCTTTCAGCGCATCGCCGACATCGTGTCCGCGGTGGGCCGCCATGAACAGCGCCCGCGCGGCGTCGCCGTTGTGATGGCACGACGCACAGCCCTTCTCGGCGCGCCACTTCGGCACTTCCTTCAGGAGGAAGGCGACCGCCTTCGCCTCGGGTGTCGCCGGCGCCTGGGCCTGGGGGGTGGCCGCGGTTGCCAGCCAGAGCGCGGCGGCAAGGGCGAACAAAGACCTCATGGAGAGATGGTACGCGAATCTGGCGCTCCAGTGAGGTGGTGATCGACCGGAGCGCTCTCGAATCCCTGAGCCATCTGTGTCATCTGCGTCATCTGCGGCTCCTCTGCGTCATCTGCGGCCTCTGCGGCTCCTCTGCGCTCATCTGCGGCCCTCCGCGTCTGGCGTACAATTCGTGTCTGATGAGGCGCCAGTACCGGGCCGGCCAATCGGTCGAGGACCACTGCCGGCAGTGCCACGAAGACCGCATGCACACCGTGATCGTCGTGGACTCGGCGTTCCAGCCGCTGCGCGCGCGATGCGATTACTGCGGCAGCGAGCACAACTACCGCGGGGGACCACGGACGATGGCGCCGGGAGTCGGGCTTGTCCGCCGCAGCCTTGGCGAAGGCGGAAGTCGGGAGTCGGGCAGTCGACCCGCAGCCACGGCGAGCAGGGCGACGGCAAGCGACTCGCGGCAGGCGCCGCTCGCGCCTCTCGTCAGCGAGCGCGAACGGCGCTATCAGGAACCAGGGATCAGGGATCAGGAATCAGGAACCGGGAATCAGGAACCAGGACATGGGAATCAGGAGCCGGGTACGGATATGTCAGCGATTGATTTCGAGACTCTTCTGCGCCGCGTGATCCGTGAGGAGACCGGCCTGACTTCCGTGGCGCCGGCCGAGAAGTGGCGTGGCGGCGACCTGGTCCTCCGCCCAGGCAAGCCCGGCGTGCAGGAGAAAAGCTGGCCCATCGAGACGTTCTTCCACAAGGTGGTGATGCTCAGGAACCGGCTGCGGACGCTGGAGCAGCAGGTGAACGCGTCGGACCTGCCGGATGATCAAAAGGTGAAGATCCAGAGCTACATCACGGGGTGCTATGGATCGCTGACCAGCTTCAACGTGTTGTTCGCGGACGAGGAGGACCG